>Ga0187861_10000010_pt1:0-232500 | contig 275804 bp, 261 predicted proteins | sample June2016WEW_10_1_3_FD_132986 | JGI IMG/M metagenome (GOLD analysis project Ga0187861, IMG submission 132986) | Peatland microbial communities from SPRUCE experiment site at the Marcell Experimental Forest, Minnesota, USA - June2016WEW_10_100 | ecosystem: Environmental > Terrestrial >...
AAGTTGTCTGCACAGGTCTATGCTGATGCTGATGGACTGGGCGCTTTCTGGCCGTCAATGGGCATAGTGGAAGGGGTTAAGATATACTGGTAACAACCCCTTCGGTGAAACACTAAACCCTAAGGTAAGTATCCCACTACGTCCCGTAGACGATTGGGAACAGGGATGCTATAATGCTAAGTATAGCATCCTTTGGATTTGTTTTTGGACTGCGGTAGTGATTATTTGTAGGGCTACATTAACAGACTGGGGCAATTGGGCCGCTATTGTTGCTGCTGGTATCCTAATACTGGGGGTAATCTCAGGGCTAATCAGGTGGTTTTTCCTTAAAGCTTGCCCGTTTAGCTTGAGCGTTGAAGGCAAAGGAATCGTTGATAGTATGGGGAAACCACGGCACTATATTGATATAGCAGTGAACATGAGAGCGGTTGCACCTATTGAAAGTCTTTCAGTTCAATTCAAGGGTATGGGAACTCCTCCTATATTAACTAGCCTTGTTGACTTAGAGCATGGAATGGGGCTGGATATGAATCTACAAGTGCAAAAGGAGGCAGATGGGGCATGGCATTGGAGATACATACAACCATACAATGGATCGAGAGTTAGGATGAGAATATATTATCGCCCTGGCAGGGCTTCCCGTGGGAAACTGGAAGTTTCCCTATCTGCGGCAAGAATTAAAGGCCGAAAGTCAGTAAATTTCGTTGAGGAAGCCCGTAATGAGCAAACGAAACAGGGTGTGATATGATTGGGCTATGGATTGGTGTCCAATCATTGTTAGTGGCATCATTGGTTTCTTCCTTGGCATCGGAGCTACCATCGCGGGGCAAATCATGATGCAACTTTACTTTATTAAATGGAAGGAACCTCAAATACATTCTTCATTTGTAATAGACCCAATGAGTAATAATGAATTTCGGGTAAGTGGACGTGTACAAAACTCGCCTATTACTAATAGATTCAAAAATTTGATGGTGGGGCATAGAAATGAAGTTAAGAGATTAGCGATAAGTATAGCTATTACTCAGGAAGAATTGATTGGGGAAGATCGAAAACTACTTCGACCTATAATATGGGATCAGGGGACGCGTCGAATTGCATATAGCGACTCCCTTGATATTGCGTATGAACATATTATGCTACCAGAGTCAGCTAGAATTGCTGGTGAAACCAAGATATTAATCAAGACATCACAAGATATTGTTAAGGCCTATAGAGAAAATGGCGATACAATTATCTTAAACCAAGGAAATTATGAACTACACATGCAAATCATCGCCGACGGAAGGATCATAGATGTGCGCCAAAGATTTACAGTACTCGATAAGCTACCATTTATAGAATGGATAAGTGAAAAATGCCAAAGCGAAAAATAGTCAAACGTAAGATAACTCAAGATCAGTTCTTTCAGATACTTGGGAGTGCTATCCGGCCTAAAGTTCCTGAATCTGATTTAGAACCGTCAGAAACATCGGACGTTCCTCAAGACGATGGTTGTAGCGAAATTGATATTCATTCAGATATGACTGAAGATACTTCGGACTGACAGCATGATAAACGCCACCTATTCCACGCTTTACAAGGCTCCAGAAGCCCTCGATGGTATTGGTGTGGGCGCTACCAACAACATAATCGCCAGCGGCATGATTACATTTGATATGGTCAAATCCCGCATCATCAAGGGCATCGTAGACCTTGTATTCGTCAGTGTAGATAAGGGTTCTCCGCTTCACATTCTTAGTAATGAGCGGCATGACGGTCGAGCGTTTAACATTGGCGACCACTTTAGCGGTGACCTTGCCGTGCCTTTGGGCAATACCGATCACGGGAACCTTATGCGAGCCTTCAGCCGGACGGCCTTGATTGTCCCCCCGTCTTTTCCCACCAACGTAAGTTTCGTCAATTTCGACCTCATCGGTAAAAATGCCAGCATTTTCATCAAGAAGCATACGAATTTGTCTAAACATGCGCCAGGCGGTCTTATAGGTCACACCATGCTTGCGCTGAAGTGCTTTAGCAGAAAAGCCCGATCTAGTAGTAGACATCTCATGAATAGCATCAAACCATATATGAAGCGGAGTAGGCGATTTGCGGAAGATAGTCTTGGCGAGTGGGGATACCTGCCTACGGCAATTATCGCACTCATAAACTGGCTTCTTAGCCAGTTTATGATGCTTCGTAATCTTGTTACACACCGGACAGTGTATGCCTTCAGGCCACAGGTGGTTTTTAATCCACTCAAGACAAGCGTCATCATCGGGGAAATGTACGGCGAAATCCTTCGCTGTAAAGTCTCGCATTCGATTCTTTTTCATGGCTTTTATCCCTCACTTGAATATAGTATAGCAGGTAAATTACGGGATGTCAAGGGATAGTTACCAACCCTAAATACTAAATCCTAAACAAACCCAAAATACAAAATTCAAATTTAGGCTTTGAGCTTTGAACTTATTTCGAGCTGAAGGGGGGATCAACCCTCCTTCAGCTTATTTAACTTATACTACATCGATGCTCAGCGGGAATTTAGACAGGAATTCGCAACCTTTGGCCGTGATGAGGATCGGGTTCTCATAGCGGAAGCCCACGTTTTCTTCGGGGCAGGCATACTGTACCGCGCAAATCAGCATCTCGTCCTTTTTATAAACGTGGTCCGGGTTGGTCCAGTATTCAAAGGGACCGTCGTTCAGGCCGATACGCCATTCGTCGCCCATCAGCCCGATCCCGTGTTCGAAACCCGGCACCATGTAGTCCTGGAAACCTCTCTCCTCCGTAAAGGCCAGCATCTCGTCCGCCAGTGTGGTCGGCGATACTCCAGGCTTATAGGCCTTCAGACATTTATGGATCAAGTCGATGAAATTTTTAGCATGCCAGAGTTGACGCTTGGTGGCTTTGCCCAGGAAATAATTATGCGAATGGTCCCCCAGCCCCAGCCTGAACATAGCGTGCAGGTCCACCATCAGCGGCTCGCCCGTCTTCAGCTTCTTCCTGCTGGCGGGGGTACAGGCTCCGGCCGCCAGGCCGGTGCGGTAACCCGAAGCTATCTCGTTGCCGCCGGTGAACGACCATTCCCACTCGCTGCCCGCTTTGCGCATGGCATAGGCGGCCAGGCCGGCGATCTCGGTTTCGGTCATGTTCTTATAGCCGCCGTCACATATAGCTTCGTATACCGCCTTGTGGCCGATATCGACTATGCGGGAGGCCTCCCGGAAGCGGTTGATGGTCCCGGCGTCCTTGATGAGTGACAGCCTGTCGATAATATCGTGGGCGTTCTTAAAGGTGGCTTTGGGCAGCGCAGCCTTCAGCATCACGAATTCGAATAGGGTCAGGTGCCCTTCCGGCAGATAGGTGCCCATTCCGGTCTCCATGGCGATGATGCCCTTGCCTGCTTTCAGATGCGGCTTGATTAGCCCTGACAGCAGCGATACCTGGTCCTGCCCGCCCATTGGACCATAGCCCAGGATGTGGTCCTGGTCCAGCCATGAATCGTCCTGCACGCGGGCTGCGTCAATCACGAAGGTGATGGCGGTCGGCAGCCCTTCGGGCGGTATCACGATGTAAGAGCGCCAGGGCATGAAGGCGTCAACCGTCCAGGAAAGTGTCCTCAGGCGGGAGCCCAAATAAACATCGATGCCATGTTTGGCCATCTCCTTCTGAATGGCCTTAATCCTCTTGGGAAAATCTATGAAATAGGGGTCGTCCCTTTTAAGTTTCTTCTCAGGCATTTCTATATCTCCTTGCCTTAATACTCGGTCGGGACCTTAGCGATCACCTCGTTCAGCCTGTCGACCGTTGGCGAGAGCGTCAGGGCCTTTACCAGGTTGCCTTTCAGGGTCATCTTACCCGACATCAGCGCCGAACGTGCCTTCAACTCCGCGCGGGAGATTTTAGCAAACATATCGTAGTCCGCGGTGATGGAGAACTCGGCCTTAGGCAGGGCGCCTTCCACCAGCGAAACGCTCTCCACCACTCCATCCTTGAGTTTGTAGTACAACGCCCTGGTCTTTTTGTCCGGGCAGTTGGTGTAAATGGTCAACATCGAGGAGGTGATATGCTTCATTTTTTCGGGCGTCAGATCTTTCTTCAGCCTCTTCCCCACTTCCTCCGTCCATTCCTTGCTCAAATACTTGAACTTCCTTTCAGGCATATGTGACCTCCTGTAATTAAAACTTATTTAAACGGCTCCGGATTGTGTGGCAGGCCCCGTTTATGTCTAACAGGATTTTACTTGCGGAACCCCGCCAGCCTCTGGTCGGTATCGGTAATGTCGAACTCGCTGCCGAATTCCAGCTTGAGGCTCTTGTCCAGCGTCATGCTCTCATTGGCATTGTATAGTTTTTTGTAGGCCATGATGGACTGGGGGCTGTTGGCCATGATCTTCTTGGCCAGCATTTGCAGCGCTTCCTCAAGTTTGTCCAGGGGCACAGCCATATTTACCAGACCGATGCGTTCGGCCTCTTTGCCGCTCACGGCATCGGCGGTATAGGAGAGCTCTCTCGCCTTAAGGAAGCCAACCCTGCGGGGCAAACGTGCGCTCATGCCCCAGGTAGGCCTCAGTCCCCATTTGGCGTGCGTGTCTCCTATTTTGGCCTCCTCGGCGGCTATGGCAAGGTCGCAGCCCAGCATGATCTCCATGGCGCCTGTGAAACAAAAGCCGTTGACCAATGCGATGACCACCTTGGGCACGGCACGTATAGCATCTATCAATTCCCTGGCTGGGATATCCAGGATATTGCCCACCTTGCCCCTGGCCAGTTTGCGGTCCCCCAGCGCCTTAAGGTCCACCCCTGCGCAGAAGGCCTTGCCTGCGCCGGTGAGCACAATGACTTTGACTTCACTATCCTTTCCGGCCTCCAGCACCGCAGCTTTCAGCTCCTTAAGCATGCCGGGGGTGATGGCGTTCATTGCATCGGGACGGTTGATAGTGATCCTGCCTATACCTGAATCCTTCGCGTAGATGAGGGTCTCGTATGACATCGTTCGCTCCTCCAATTATTATTAGGCGGGTGAATAACTGAGCACCGGTTGACTGCCGGTTCAATAGCAGTAATATAGCACAATCCTCTGCCTTTTGACACAGGGCTGAAGGCCATAAGATAATTACCTGAACTTCGGCTTATCCTGCGTCCGAATTGAGCGAAGAGACAAAATTGATAGCGGAGGCCTGCGATGATAGACAACGGCATACCCGACCTCAAGTATTTATTTGAGCCCCGTTCAGTTGCCATCGTGGGCGCCTCCAAGGACGAGTGGAAATCGGGCGGCATGTTCATCAACAGCATGCTGAAAGACAACTATGCCGGGATGATCTACCCGGTCAATCCTAAAGAATCAGAGATCATGGGTCTGAAATGCTACCCGAATCTGTCCGGCATACCCGGCGAGATCGACCTGGCCATACTGGCTATACCCTCCTCCGCCATCATCCCCGCCATGGAGGAATGTGCACGCAAACGAGTTAAATTCGTTGTGGTACATGCCGTCGGCTTCAGCGAGATGGGAGCGGCGGGACGTGACTACGAAAAGAAGATGGTTGATATCGCACACGAAGGCGGTGTCAGGATCATCGGTCCCAATTGCATGGGCATCTTTACGTCCCGTGGACGTGTTAACACGGTGGTCCCATATGCGAGGATGCCCATGGAGCCGGGCACAGTGGGATTTGTGGGACAGAGCGGCTGGGCCAGCGAGACCATGCTTAGGCTGGGCAGCTCACGAGGGTTGCGATTTAGCGGCATCATCAGTATCGGCAATCAGAGCGACCTCACCGTGGAGGACCTGATCGGCTACTGGGGAACAGATCCTAACACCACGGTGATCGCCGCCTATGTTGAAGGGCTAAAAAACGCGCGGCGTTTTATGGAGATCGCCCGGGAGATATGCCCGCATAAGCCCATTATTATCTGGAAGGGAGGCAGTTCTGAGATGGGAGCCAGGTCCGCAGCTTCGCATACCGGTTCCCTGGCCGGGGACTACGAGGTCTTCCAGGCCATGTGCCGGCAGGTCGGCATTATAGCTGCGAAGAGCATGGAGGACGTCATAGACCTGGCCGTAGCCTTCAATTGTCATGTTTTACCGTCCGGCAGGCGGGTTGGGCTGTTGATCGAAGCGGGAGGCGGAGCCGTGGCTTCCTCCGATGCCTGTGTCCGGGAGGGATTGACCATACCACATCTCTCGCAGCAGACGCAGGACAGGCTGTCAGCCTATTTGAAGGACAAGGTGCCGCCCTCCACCAACCGCAAGAACCCGGTGGACCTGGTATGGGTGCCCGTCGGCGATACCTACGGTGTTTATGCCGACTGCCTCGAGATGGTCTTAGCCGATGTGGACGCCTGCGTGATGATAGCCTATGGCTTTTTACAGATAGACCAGTTCAGGACAAGGATCGTGGACATGCGCGACCGGCTCAGGAAGCCCGTGCTCTACGTGCCCGGCAACCCCGGCGACCAGGTTTTGGGTATGGAAATGGCCGTTAAGGACGGCATCCCGGTCTATATCATGCCCGAGAACGCTATACGCTGTCTGGGGGCCATGGTCAGGAGAAAAGAGTTTCTGGAGAGACTCCAAGGGCCCAGTTCGGGGAAATTCTAAGCTCTAAAAAGCAATCCATCAACCAACCTCGCAATGACAATTCAGGAAACAGGTCATTGCGAGCGACAGCGGAGCAATCTCTCAACCAAATTCCAATATTGTTTAAGCTTTGAGTTTTGAACTTGTTTAGAACTTAGTGTTTATTGGCTTCGTGTTGTTCCGGGCTGCAAAGGAAGGGTGCTCCCTGGCCACGATCTGGAAAACCAGCGCGGCTGTGAACAGCAGGACGGCATTGAAGATCAGCGGGAAATCAAATCCGTTCATATCTGCCAGCCATCCCTGGAAAACAGGGCCGACGACGAAGCCCAGGTCGCAGGCCGTCCTGAAGATGCTCATACCGCCGCTGGAGTTTTGGCCCGAAAGTATGTCGGCTACGTATGCGGCCGGGGTGGGCCCGGTTATGCCTATGCCTATCCCGAATACTATACAACCTAAGAGTATGAACTGGTAATTGGCACTCAGCATCCATATCACCAGAGAGACTGCCAGGAGAATGCACCCGGGGAGGATCATGGGCTTTCTGCCCACCTTGTCGGATAGCCTTCCGATGATCAGCTGCACAATTATATTGGCCGCGGCTATTACGGTCACAGCCAAACCTATTTCGCTCGGGGTTAGGCCGAGGCGGTCATGAGAAAGCAGCGGCAATATTTGATATCGTGATCCGTCGTTGGTAAAGAATACGCAAAAAGCAATGAGGCAGATCAGCATAAAATTGGGGTTGACCAGCAGATCTTTGATGCTAAGCCTTGCTCCCGTTGCAGGCGGACGATCACCCGGCTCTGCAATTGATTGTCTGGCATGGTAGTGGTGAGTCTCGGGCAGTCGCAGGAAGGCCCAAACCGCTGCCAGCGCGCAGAAAAAGGCATACACATAGAATACTGCCGGCAAGCCGAAGTACTGGCCGATAAAGCCGCCGCTGATCGGTCCCAGGCCGAAGCCGATCCATGCGCTGCCCATATACCATCCCATATTGTTGCCGCGGTTATGCACGGTACTTATATCAGTCAGCATGATCATAGCTGTGGTGGTGTAGAGGGCGTAGCCGGTACCCTGAATAAGGCGGCAGACCACAAAAAGCCAGTAGCCGGGTGCCAGCGCACATCCCACCGACCCGGCAGCCAGCACCAGACAGCCTGCGATAAGGGTGGGGCGGCGGCCCAGCCGCTCGGCAATTCTGCCTGCCGGGATATCCACGATGGCGCTGGCAAAGGCAAAAGCGGTTATGATGAGTCCGACCAGCGTCATGTTTATGCCGAACTGCCGGGCATACAGCGCCAGTATGGGGCTGACCTGACCCATCCCCATGTTCATGAGCATGCCCGCTATGCAGAGAATGAGCAGGGTCTCATTACGTTTAAAATAATTCAGCAATTGAGGTCAATAATTGGACAGGATTTATGAATGATTGACTAGTGTAGTCGAACATCTGGTGAGGGCAGTACCCAATCACCAGAAGTCCTGATCGTCTTTCAGCCAGGATGGGCGGTATTTGTAATACTCAGGAGGATTGGCTTTTTGCAGCCCTTTATAGGTAACCCTGGCCAGTGATATGCCCTTACGTGTGCGGTAGCACCCGGCCAGGCCCTGTTTCTCCAAGCTTTCCAGGTATTTGATAAGGTCGGCGTCCGAGATATCCAGCCACTCTTTGATATCATCCAGCGTCATATACAGCCCGGGATTGGTCCTGTAGTTCTCGGCCAGGACTTTCAGAAGGTCCTCTTCACCTTTAGCCGTTTTCTTCGGCAGGGGTTTGCCGACGGGCAGTGGCAGGCCAAGCTCGGGATCGATAACCCTCTGTGGGACCTTGAGGTCATTTTTCAGATTCCTGGTGCCCTGACGATAGATAAGCAGTTTCAAAATTTCCGAAGTGCCGGCAGCTATCTGGGCATGCTTGGCATCGCGGAAAAGCCTTTCCACGGGGTAGATCTTCATAATGCCGTTGCCACCCATGCACTGCACTGCTTCCAGCGCAGTCTCCATCGCCGAATCGGAGGAGAACATCTTGGAGATGGCCGCTTCAACCGGCACGTCCTTGCCGAGGTCGGCGCAGTAAGCGCCATAATAGACGATCAGCCTGCTTAGATATAGCTTCCAGATCATGTCAGCCAGCTTGAACTGGTTGGTGGCAATGGAGCCTGTCGGCTGGCCGAACTGGATGCGCCTTTCAAGGTGCTGCTGTGCGTAACGGATACATTCACGCTGGGGTCCCAGTGTAGGAGCGGCATTGAGTATCCTCTCTACGTTGAGTCCGCTCATCATGATCTTCCAGCCTTCGCCTTCCTGCCCCAGCCGGTTAAAGGTCGGCACCTTGGCATCGTCGAAGCTCAGATAGCAGTTGTATGAGCCGTCATATCCCATGGTGTCATTCATACGCTCAATATGGAAACCGGGCGTGCCTTTCTCAACTACAAAGGCGCCGAGATGGTTATATTTGGCCCTGTCCTCCGGCTTGTCGCTGGTGAGGAAATAGCACATATAAAGGTCGGCGGCGGCAGCTATGGTCTGGAAGCGTTTCTTGCCGTTAATAATATAAAAATCGCCCTGGCGGACTGCCGTGGTCTCGATGCCGGCTATGTCCGAACCGGCATACGGCTCGGTCATGGTGATACAGCCGATCAGCTCGCCCCTGGCTATGCCCGGCAGCCATTTCTGCTTCTGCTCCTCATTGCCGTTGTGCACTATCTGGGTGGCGCTGCCGAACATGGTCGTGCCCAGCCCGCCCGCGGATTCTCCTGCCCTGGAAGTCTCCTCCATGATAATGGCTGCACCGGTTACACCCCACTCCTCGGCACGGCCCCCATATTTTTTGGGGATGAGCGCCCCGAACCAGCCCTTACCGGCCATTTTGGCCAGGCCTTCACGGCTGAACTTTCTCAAAAGGGCATCCCGCTCGCCGATGGGTACTAAGACCTCGTCGGTAAATTTCTTGGCATCTTCCGCCAGCTCGATTTGTGCTTTGCTCCACCAGGGAAATGTTTCCATAGTTAGACCTCCGGGGTTTTATTTTAAGTTGGATTTTGAATTATGCCATTTCACCGACCGAGAGGTCAATCGGTGAACGTGAGTTAATAAAGGATTGCCACGCTATCGCTCGCAATGACGTTTGAATAGGCAGGCTTTGAGGAGGGAACTCCTTCCCAATTCGTAACCAGCGACGCGGGAGATGTGTTCTAAAAGTAAGGCTGACCGGGCAAGGGGTGTTGAAGAGGGGCTTTAGCCCCTCTTATATATAGAATTCCCTCTTCCATCGGGAGAGGGCCGGTTTAAGGTGTTACCTATGCTCGGTCTTTACATGAGGGGATAAATCATCATTGTCAGCGAAAAACTCGCGTTCCACCGAGACTTCAAATATAATACGCATAATGAAAACTAATCCATCTCAGAAAAAACATAAGCGCACGAGCACCAGCGCCTTCGGAACTCAGGGGCGGATCAGCCACGACTCCTCTAAATTCTACAAGGGCAAGCTATATGACGGCCTCGAAGAAGATAAAAAGGCCGTTTACGTTGAAAATAAAATCCCGGGCAAATATATCAACAGGATCTTTTGCAAAAGCAGCGAGCATATGTCAGAGCTGCCGGACTGCTCGGTACACCTCATGGTCACATCTCCCCCCTACAATGTGGGCAAGCAATACGATGATGACCTTTCACTCGACCAATATATAGGACTGCTGAAACGGGTATTCGCCGAAACGTACAGGGTGCTGGTGCCCGGCGGAAGGGCCTGCATAAATATCGCCAACCTGGGGCGCAGGCCCTACATACCCCTTAACGCGCATATAAGCCGCGCCATGCAAGAGTCCGGATTCCTGATGCGCGGCGAGATACTGTGGGACAAGGGCAGCAGTGCCGGCTCGTCCACTGCCTGGGGTACCTATATGAAGGCCGGCAACCCGGTGCTGCGCGACGTGCACGAGTACATCCTTGTTTTCTGCAAGCAGTCCTTTACGCGTCCCAATCCCCGCAAAAGAAAGAGCACCATATCCAGGGAGGAGTTTTTAGAGTTCACGAAGAGCGTGTGGAAGTTCCCGTCCGAACGTGCCGGGAAAATAGGACACCCGGCCCCCTTTCCGCTGGAGTTGCCCCGCCGTTTGATCCAGCTCTATACCTTCGAAGGCGAGGTGGTGCTCGATCCCTTCGCAGGCAGTGGCTCTACCTGCCTGGCCGCGCTTCAAGCCAAAAGGGAATATGTCGGGTACGATATAGATCGCGCTTACTGCGAACTGGCTTTGCAAAGATTAGCGGGGGTGGCTAATAAAGCCTCAGCAAAGAATCTATCTCCCCGTCGGCGGGGCAATTAATATCAGTAGCGGAGCAAGATAAAAAGGTTTTATTGTAATTTAGTAACCTAATATTGCCTCAGCAGGGCATCGAATTGCGCTGTGCAGCCGTTGATGGGGGCAAATTCCCTTATCTTTATATGCCCGTCGGTCGTCAGGAAATAGAGGGCAGGATGCTGCTCCGGTTGATATTGATTCAGAACAAGTTCCAGTGAATCGAGCACCACCGGGCATTTTATGCCATACAGTTTTACCCATTGCTGAACGTCATCGAACTGCTCCCCGCTGACGACGAATACCATCTCAAGCTGGTCTCTAGGCCAACTATTGTAGATGGGAAGCAGGCATTCCACAACCTGAAGGCAGGCGTTGCAGGTTGTCGACAGAAACGCCACTATGACCTTCTTACCCTTAAGCGAGCTTAACGTGAGCTCTTTCTGATTGACAGTGGGAAGGCTGAAATCGGGGGCCAGGCAGCCCACGTCGGCGCAGGAAGAAGCCGGGGTTGCCGCCATAGCTGGAGGCATCGGTGGCAGGGGAGGTGGCAAGGGAGCGAGCGATTGGCTCCCTGAGATACTATTTAGAAGCGTTTGAGCTTCACTGGCCGCAGTAGCAAAGGTAGAGCAGGTGTCCTTGAGGTTGGTGTACTGGCTGTTGATGATGCCTATCACGTCGCCGTTGCTATCGGTCATAGGGCCCCCGCTGCTGCCCGGGTCGATCTTGGCATCGCTCTGGAGAAAATCAATCGAATTTATCTTGGGGAAAGCACAGATGGTTCCGGTGCTCAGCATGATCTGGTTTATCTTGTTATCTGCGGGGTAGCCCATCACCAGCACCGGGCTGCTGATCTGTAGTGTGTTCGACTCGGTCGAACTGCCCAGGGTAGCATAGGGGTAGCCGGCCGCATTTTCGGGAAGGCTAAGGATTGCCAGGTCCCTGGCATCGTCCGCTGCTGCGACGGTGGCCTCATACTGGGCGCCGTTGTTCAGCATTACTGTGGGGGACGTGCTATCGCCGATCACATGCTTGCTGGTCAGTACGTAGCCTTCTTTGGTAATTATGACGCCGGAGCCTATCCTGTCGCTGGTGGCAATACGTACGACGGCGGGAAAATCCTTTTGAACATTATCGTAATATTTGGGCGCCTGGCAGGAATTAAATACAAGAGCGAAAACGATGAACATTAATAGTGGCGCAAAATAAAAAGATTTTACGGTCATTTCTAGCTCCGCATGAATCAGCTTTAAATGTTTTAGATATTAGCATATTTCGCTTGAACACCTTTAATGAATGAACACAAACTGCGGTCACTTTTTAATTGATCTTAACAACTGAGCGGGCGTTACTATATGCAAGCCGGACTTCTCTGTAAGGAACGGTTGTGAGTGAAAGTGCTGGTCTCCGGTGACGAAATAATCGGGTTCAGCGCTTATGGCGGCGGCAAGAATGACTGCATCTTCGAAGTCAAGGAAACTCGTCCAGCGCTGAATTTCTTTCAACGGTGGGTTTTTAATGATCTCCGGTGGTGCGTTGGTCAGGAAGGACTGCAATGCGGGAAGCGCATTCGGTTTCTTCTCACGAATGGTTCGGACCACCTCTTCGATAATTAGCTGGCAAACTATAGCCTGAAGTTTTGCGTTGGCATGTAGGGATAGTATTCTGGCGGGTGGGCCATCGGGTGAATAAATGCCTGATATGATGACATTGCTGTCGAGGAATATACGCAGGTCAACGCTGGCTGCCATAGTGTTTCTTAACCAGTTCTTTGCGTATACGGCGGCTTGTTTTCAATAGCTCTTTTTCAGTTACTTCTGAGCTTCGGAATAGCTTTTGCAGCTCATCCAGGGCGTCCACGGCAACAGTTTTTTTGGCCTTTGCCACCAGCCGGTCACCTTCCACGTAAACAGTCAGACGGTCTCCTTCCTCTATTCCGAGCTGTTCGCAGATATAACGTGGAAGCGTAACCTGCCGCTTTTCACGGACTGTAATGTCATCTGATAATTTCTTGCTCATTAGCTTTAGCATTGGATGTAATATATCATACATCCAACATCCAATATTTTACCATATTCCCAGGAAATTCAATATATCCTTCAGGCGGTGTCGGTAATGGTGTATCATTATTCGCTTAGCTTAAATTAGGTTATAGTATGTATTGTATTTGGATTAAGTAATTATGGATCAAAATAAGACCAGTCCCATCAATCCCCAAATGTTAGTTGACCTGGTGTCCATAAGAATGCCTTTTGGAAAATACAAAGACTATGTCCTGTGTGACCTGCCGGAACCTTATCTGGACTGGTTTCACCGGAAGGGTTTCCCGCCGGGAAAAATTGGCTCGCTATTAGCCGCTCTGTATGAAATAAAACTTAACGGATTGGGATACCTGCTTAAGCCGATCAGAAGGGATGCGCAGTGAAGCAGAATAATACGAGTTAGAGTTAGAGGTATGAGTGTTACAAAGCGTGAAAATATAAAATCGGGTCTGCGGGTCTCAATAATATTGAAGGCAGATCAACGTTCCGGAAAAATAACTGAAGGGATAGTCAGGGATATTTTGACAAACTCTTCCTTTCATCCCCATGGTATCAAGGTCCGGTTGGAAAGCGGCCAGGTCGGCCGAGTTAAAGAGATAATTAATTAGGGCTTGTCTTCCCACAGAAAACAAAATGTATCCCAATCGCATGACATGAACCATGGAGAATGAATTCACGTGACGGCCGCCTTGCGCTGGAGTTTAAACCCTTCTTCGAGCGCATGGCTAAAACCAATGCCATAATTTTATCCGGCGAAGTGCATCTGATGTTCGGCAAATACAGTGGCTATGTGGTCGCTGATAACGGTGAAAGCATCCGCGAAGTGGTAACTCTCGGGTTAAATTTATGTGTTAGTAGATATTATTATTCGATTTTATTTGATTTTCTAAGATTGCAAGTTGCACATAATATTCTAATATTGTGTTCTGTCGCGCTCGATCCGCCTTTTGAAAACGGAAGATCATGATCAAAATGCAAATTAATTTTTGAGCCGCATATTACACATCTTCCTTTATCCCTTTCCCAAACTTTTCTTTTTACTATCGATGGTATAAGCCTTGTCTGAAGTATATCCGACGAGTTTTCTATCATAGGTAGATAATTCGAAGAGTGAGGAGATAATCGGAGTGTAAATATGTAAACGTTTCTTTTCCCATCATTTTCAATACGATAGCCAATAAGATCAAAAAAACCTTTAAGTGACCATACACCACTGATAATTTTCTCATATACCTTTATTAAACGGGGTTCTTCCGTGCCGTTTTTATATAAATCTATAGCTTCGATGAATTTGCCATTTTCAGTTAATTTTCCTGTAGCCAAGTATCTTGGTTGATCTTCATATTTTGGATTATGCTCATAACCGCGCTTCGGTTCATCATGTCCTTCATACTCTATAGTTTTACCATCTTTCAGTATCTTATCTTTATAGGGAGCGTTCGAACGTTGCGACATAAGTATTACTGAGTATTTAGGACTTATATTGAAGTTCATTCCTTTTTGGAGCTGCTGTGATCCTTCGGCTTCACACATCTCCAAGTAGGAAATAATCTGATCAAACATTACTATGAGTTTTACCCATAACTTAACCTAACTGTCCGCCTTGTCTTTCTCCCTCTCTTTATCCTTCCCATACCCCTCCTCTTTTAGCTTGTCCATGAGACGTGCGGCGCGGGGGAAGCCGATCTGAAGCTTGCGCTGGAGGAATGAGGCGGATATCTCTTTGGATTCGAGGGCAAGCTGGCGGGCGGCATCCAGCAATTCATCGTCCATAGGTTTCCGGCCCTCGGGACCGGACTGGGCCATATCCTCGAACCTCACCGGCTGCGCTTCCTGGCGGCGCTGAGCGGACCAGAAGGTGACCAGCCTCTCGATCTCGGGATCGCCGACTATCGTGCCCTGCAAACGCTTGGGCTTGGAGACGTCCTGCGGCATATAGAGCATATCGCCCCTTCCCAAAAGCTTCTCGGCGCCGGCCGAGTCGATAATGGTGCGCGAGTCCACCTGCGAGATCAATGCGAAGGTGATGCGCGTGGGGAAATTGGCCTTAATCAACCCGGTGACCACGTCTACCGACGGCCTCTGTGTTGCTACGATCAAATGTATGCCCGTGGCGCGGGCAAGCTGGGCCAGGCGGCACAAACCGTGCTCGACCTCGTCGAAGGCGGCCATCATGAGGTCGGCCAGCTCGTCTATGATGACAACAATATAAGCCATGCGCTCCGAAAGCGTGCGGTTCTTGTTATAGTCCTCGATATTGCGTGTCCTGGTGGCGGAGAAGCGCTTGTACCTGCTGTCCATCTCGGCATTGAGCCAGCGCAGGGCCAGGATGGCCTTATCGGTATCCACCACCACCGGTGCTATGAGGTGCGGGATGCTGTTATAGTTGACCAGCTCGACGCGCTTGGGGTCCACCATTACCAAACGAACCGCATCGGGAGTGTTATTCATCATCAAGCAGCAGATAACGGAGTTGAGGCAGACGCTCTTGCCGCTGCCCGTGGCGCCTGCGATAAGCAGGTGGGGCATTTTGGCCAGGTCCGCTACTACAGTCTCACCTCCGGCTCCCTTGCCGAGGGCGATGGCCAGGGGCGATTTGGCCAGCATCTTCTGGAAGGCAGTGCTCTCCATCACAGCTCGCAGGCCCACCGACCCGAAGGTGGTATTGGGCACCTCGATGCCGACCACCGACTTGCCGGGAACGGGGGCTTCGATCCTGATGCCGGGGGCAGCCAGAGCCAACGCCAGGTCGTTGGAAAGCGAGTTGATGCGCTCCACCTTGACCCGCGTGCGGCCGACTTCCTCCTGCCTGACGGTTACGTTGCCGTCCCGGTCCTTCTCCCTGACCTCCTTATACCTGCGGTCCCAGCCCGGCTCCACGCCGAACTGCGTGACCGTGGGGCCGCGGTTGACCTCCACCACCTTCGCTTCGACGCCGTAGCTGGTCAAAGCCTCCTCCAGAACTTCCTTGCGCTTTTCTATCTCGGCATCGCTGATGACCGCCTCGGCGACCTTGTCCAGGATACTTATATTGGGAAGCGACCAGCCGCCCACAATTATTGACGACCTCAACCTGTCCATGGTGTCGGCGGCAGAAACGGGTTCCGCCTGTTCTACGATAGCAGGCGCATCTGCCGGAGGGTCGTCCGCTACTGGTTCTATTGCCGGCTTCTTTTCACGAGACTCCTTAATAACATATATGAGCTCACCGGCCAAACCGGCTATGCCCTTGGAAGCGCGCTTGACCACGCTCCAGGCCCATTCCGGTGCGACCAGGATGATGCCCAGGACGATCAGTCCGGCCACAATGAAGCCTCCCGCCACAGGCGAAGGCGTGATAATAGCCTGTCCCACATAGCCGCCCAGCGTAACGTCAGATACGATGAAAGTGTTGGGAGGACGGAAGAAGGCCAGCAGGCCCCACAATGCAGCCGCGAAGCTGGCCGTGCCCAGCCAGTAGTTCCAGTGGCGGACGAAGGACGATGGCCAGCCGAGTATGATGAAGAGGCTCAGGAAGGCCAGTGCGGCAAAGGCTACGCCCAGCCCCATCAGACGGAAGAGCGCCAGCCAGGCGCTGTAAAGCGCCGCGTGAATATCCTGGCCCAGCCTGTCGAACCAGGACGATATCTGAGGCCAGAATACTATGCAGAGGCAGAGGAAGATGACGAAGAGGATGGCCAGTATGACGGGAGCTGAAAATAACGACCTGAGAAAGGACTTGCCGGAGCCTTTTTTTGTCTTCTGCGGACCTCTATGATTTCCCCTGCCGTTCTTAGAGGGCATAGCTTATTCTACTATACCTCGATAGCGGTTGTAATTATCATGGGGCGGCGCTTGGTCTGCTCGTAGAAAAAGCGGCTCAGCATCTCCTTGACCTGGGTGTGTATGGCGCTATGCTCATGGTGTCCCTTGCCAAACGCAGAGGCCACCAGCTCCTTGCCCCGGTCTATGACACTGCCATCGTGCTCAGCATCGACGAAGCCGCGTGAGACGATGTCCGGCTTGCCCACCAGCCTGCCCTCTTTCTTATCCAGTGCCAGGATCACCACTACGATGCCGTCGCGGGAGAGCAGCTTGCGGTCGCGCAGTATAACCTGCGCATGGCGGCCCAGAACCAGGCCGTCCACGTAGACATTGCCGTAGGGTATCTTGCCCGCAATCCTGGCTTTTTCAGCGTCGATCTCCAGGATGCTGCCGTTGTCCATGATGAAAATATTGCTCTCAGGCACGCCCACGCTTTTGGCCAGCCCGGCATGCATAACAAGGTGGCGGTATTCGCCGTGGATGGGCGCGAAGAACTTGGGCTTGACCAGGTTGATGAGCATCTTCAGCTCCTCCTGGCTGCCGTGGCCGTGCACGTGCACATTAGAGCGCTCGCCGTAGATAACATTGGCGCCCTGACGGAAGAGGTTATCGATGGTACGGTTGATCAGCGATTCATTGCCCGGTATGGGCGTAGCCGAGATGACCACGGTGTCGCCGTGAATTATGCGTATCTCGCTGTGGTCGTGGTTGGCTATGCGCACCAGCGCCGAGGTCGGCTCTCCCTGGCTGCCGGTAGTGATCAGGACGATTTGATTATGCTGGAATTTTTTAAGGTCCTCCACATTGCAGATGAGGCCTTCCGGGGCATGCAGGTAATTTATTTCCATGGCCATCTTTACGGTGTCCCTCATGCTGCGGCCCACGATAAATACATGGCGGTGGTGCTTAACGGCAGCATCGATAACCATCTGTATGCGGGAGATCAATGAGGAGAAGGTGGCCAGGATCACCCGGCCCGGCGCCTCGCCGATAATGCGCTCGATGGTCTTCCCCACGATTTTTTCCGATGGCGTGTAGCCGGGCAGCTCGGCATAGGTGGAATCGGCCATGAGCAGCAGCACTCCTTCGTTGCCCAGTTTGGCCAGCTTGGAGAGGTCGGTGGGACGGCCGTCGACCGGAGTGTAATCGATCTTGAAATCTCCGCTGTCTACCACGGCCCCCAGCGGCGTATAGATTATCAGCCCCACAGCATCGGGGATGCTGTGACAGACCGGGAAGGCCTCAACTTTGAAGTTGCCCACCTGAAACTTGACGCCCGGCGTTATCAGCTTGAGCTTGGCCTTGATCAGCGAGCGGTGCTCCTTGAGCTTGACGGAGATCAGTCCCTGCGTGAGCTTGGTGGCGTAAACGGGAACGTCGATTTGTGGCAGTATATAGGGCAGGGCGCCTATGTGGTCCTCGTGGCCGTGCGTAATGACGATGCCGCGCACCTTGTTTTTATGTTCTAGAAGATAGGTGATATCCGGGATGAGCAGGTCGACCCCGAGCATCTCGTCCTCGGGGAACATCATGCCGGAATCGATAACTATGATATCTTCGCCGTACTCGATGGCCAGCATGTTCTTGCCGATTTCACCGAGGCCGCCGAGGGGTATTATTTTAAGCTTGTTACGGGTCATGTCTTGTTTTAGAAAAACTTAAGCTGGGCAGGCCTGTCTTTTTCTTCCTCCATTTTTCCTGCTTCGACCAGAACGGCCGGCAGCTTTAGTATGTCGGCCTCTATGACCTTGCGCAGGTTTCCCTGGTGCAGCGCCGCTGCCGGATGGTACATGGCGAAATAGGTCGTGCCCCCGATGCGTTTGGCCCTGCCGTGGACCTTGCTGATACTTTCGCCCGGAAAGTATTTTGACATGGAGTAGCGGCCGAGCGTGACAATCACCCTGGGCTTGATTATCTCAAGCTGGCGCTCGAGGTAGGGGCCGCAGGCCTGGATCTCGCCGGGCATGGGGTCGCGGTTCTCCGGCGGACGGCATTTGACCACATTTGTGATATAGACCTGGTTGCGCTTGTAACCGATCATGCCTATAAGCTGGTCGAGGTACTGGCCGGCAGGGCCGACAAAGGGCCTGCCCGACTGGTCTTCATACCAGCCCGGCGCTTCGCCTATGAACAGCAACCCCGCATTCTCCGGGCCTTCACCGGGCACCGCCTTGGTGCGATGCCGGGATAACTCACATTTTGGACAGCGTTCTATTTCGGTGTTTATTTCTGTCAGAGGTGACATCTATTCCGAATAATATCACAGGCGGTAGGCAGGGTCAATTTATTTTAATAGCAAAACGTAGCTGGCAGCCAGCATCAAAATCAGTACTACACATACGATGAGCGGCTGTTTTTCACGGGTCGCGATGAAATGCGCAAATGATGTGATCAGGATGACCGCCGGCAACAGCAGGATGATGATGAGTCCGGCCGTGACGAAGGCGGCCGGAGTGAGCTTGAGGAGTTCGGGGATTAGCATGGAAATAGGGGTCAGGCCGGACATGTGGGGAGTATTAATGACTATGGAGATAACGATCCCCGCCAGCACCAGCACCAGTCCTATGCCGATGCCGATGCGCAGCGCCAGGCTGACGCGCTTGTTCAGCGATTGCAGCCTTGGTTGCGTACTATTTACCGTTTGCATAGTAAGTCATCTCACAATATATTCAGGGCCCGCAGAATCATTAAGACCGAGGTCACGAGAAGGAAAGCAATGAATATCCCTATCAGGGCGGTGCCCTTCACATGCCGGGCTATGCGGGCGCCCAATTGGGCGCCCAGGAAGATGCCCGGGATGAGCGGCGCAATGATATAGGGCATAACATAGCCGTTATAGGCGTAGATCATGGAGCCGGTCATGGTGGTAAAGCACAGCAGCAGGCTGCTGGTGGCGATGGCGGCCTTGATGGGTACTTTCATCAGCAGGTTCAAGACGGGCACGTTGACAATGCCGCCTCCCACGCCCAGCAGGCTGGATATGACCCCGCCGAAAAACCCGATCGTCATGCCGGTCGCGGGACGGTGTGTCTGGTAGCTGATCTCCTGTTTAACGGCCGGATCGTAGTAATTGGCGTCCAACCAGGCATGCGGCGCATGCTCCTTCTCGTGTGGGTCCCTGCCTGGTTCGAATTCCTCCATACTCTGCCGTTTGGGTTTCCTGGGGATGAGCGTATAACAAACGTAAATCATAAGCGCCCCGAATATGAAGCTGAGCACCGGCGAGGAAAGTTTGGAGGCCAGCAGGGCCCCGGCCACCGCCCCGGGGATCATGGTGGTGGACATCAGCAGTCCCAGCTTGAGATTGGTCACGTGGTTGTCGATATATACGCTGGTGGCCGTGCAGGCATTGATGACGATCGATACCAGGCTGCTGCCGATGGCGTACTGCATGGGTATGCCCATCCACAGTGTCAGTATGGGCACCATCATGATGCCGCCGCCCACGCCCAGCATGGAGCCCAGCGTCCCTGCCACCAGTCCTGTACCGGCCAGCGCCCATATATTTACGTCAGGCATGATTAATTTAAAAGGATAGCATATTTCTAAAGTAGAAAATTCCAAATTCCAGTATTACGTCATTGCGAGGCACGAAGTGCCGCGGCAATCATCCTTTTGACACGTCATTGCGAGGAGCCCGCAGGGCGACGTGGCAATCTCATGGCATTAAATCAGCCCTCTTCCTTCGTTCAAAGGATTGCTTCGCTTCGCTCGCAATGACAATTGAGGAAACCGGTTTAATAATAAAGGAAAAAGGCGTTGAAGAGGGAATCCACTACGTCTTAGGAAAACACTCATTATCCTGAAGGAGATTTAAAGATTACTTTCTCGTAGTTAACGATGTGGGGACATGTTTTTCCCAGGGCAACGTCGTCCGGGTAGGGGGCGTTGAAGAGGGGCTTTAGCCCCTCTTATAAATATAATTCCCTCTCCTGTGGAGAGGGGGGTTCTGCTATATCTTAGTTGGAGGGAGAGGGGTCTCCCTCTAGCTAGAGGGTAGGTAAGTGTTACAAGAACTATCCTCAAATCAACGATATAACAGGTTCTATCGCTATGGTAGAATACGGTGTAGGAATTCTTTCCACATTGGGCAGGGGGGGAAATCAGAAATGAGTATTGCTCTAGCTCTAGTAGGGACTGACGGAATTTTAGTGGCTACCGACAGCGCAACGATGTCTTACAAAAATGCAATATTAGAGATTGCCAATGATTCACAGAAATTATGGACTCTAAAGGACAACTTAGCTTTAATGCATGTTACAACCGATCGTGAGTTCACAGATTGGATTAGGGAAGATATTGAAGTTGTTACGGGGCTTGACAAGCTAAGAAAGTTAGGCTTCAAGGGGAAAGTACAGTCATTATCAGCGTATCTTATTAGTAAGTATGGAATATATTATCAATATCCTGAATCAATGGAACAAGCTATTGCAATGACAGGTGAGAATGATGTTATGGAATTTGTTATCGCAGGGTACACTAAGTATACGAAATCAAAAATTGCGCAAATAGTTTCATTGCGATCAGGAATAGGGGCTAGCTTGTTTCGCCCACGTCCACATCATAATTGGCATATAGCAGGGGTGATAGATGTAGCAAATTATCTTTTTGATAAGGTTTGTCTTGGACTTTATTCGAACAAATGGAATGGGGAACCTCTGCAAACAACAAAGATTCTACAGAATGTGGCAGCATGGATTATTTACGAGATGAGTCAACGCACAAAGACGGTAGGATTCCCTATACAAATGGCGGTTATACCTAAAGATGGTGATTTATATCATGTCAAAAAGAAAGATATCTTAAGATTGCAAGAGATAGTAACTGATAAGAGTAAGAGGCTTAAGGAATTGACATTAAACGAATTGATTAATCCTTAGATTTGAAATGATAATCGTCCACAAGGTACTACATCGGCGGCACAACATTGACAAATGTTATATAATGATGGTGTAATCAGACGGAGTTAAAGATAATGTTCACAAAACCAACTGCTCCACCCTTCTAACTAGGGAAACTACGTTCCTCCAAATACGTTTTGGTTTCCTTCAAGTAATCACGTATCTCCTTTAAATCTTCACGAGTAATTAGTTTTTCTATTAAATCTAGTATCTCTTTTTGTTCCCGTTTAGATTCACAGAAACATGCTTTTACAAAAACGTAATTATCGACCCATTCTGGTCTATTATATTTGCCAACTAGCTGGTCATATTTATCGTAACCTATTTGGACATATTCAATAGCCTTATCTCGGAGATGTTGGCACGGTTTTTTTCGGTGTATTTCCGCAAGATAATATCCACAATTGCTTTTAGCCATTATAATTTCTTGTTCATCTAATAGGTCTTCACCTTCAGTTATCGCTATTTGCGTTAACTTTAGTGCCGTGTCATACATTTTCCCTAGCCAATGGTTAACCCCTGCATGAATATTTGCACGTGCCGTAATCTTTTTACATTCTGCACTAACTAATTCTGTTACTTTCTTGGTTATATCCCGTGTAAGCATTTCTCGCAGAAGATAAAATATAAGAACTCCAATTATAGTTGCCAATAGTGCTATTACCGCTAACTCAATAAGAGTGACATCGCGTAACAGATCGTATGCAGTAATAAGGGGTACAGTTTGCAGACTCATTGTTGCATTGTCCACGACAGCAACCTCCCAAACGATGATTAAATTATTATACCAGTAGCCGTCAATCGCATTGAAGATGAATGGCTATCTACTTAGGTGCCACGGTCGTTTTATCCCCAAACTACTTGATGTATAATCGACAGAGGTGAACTAGTATGAATAAATATCCTACATTTTCCCAAAGGCAGAAAATCGAATCTGTTGATAATATTATTCAAATGGAGTCAATGAATGTTGAATTAAAAAATCGCTTGTGGAACGTGTTAACGGTTTTCTTTTGGGATCAAGTTGATATTTGGGGTCAGTCAACGCTTCGCCATGCAAAAAGATTCAAACCACAAACCGTAGAAAATCGAGAAGTGTTTATATTACTAGAGAGAATCTATGATAGCCATTTCAAATTACCTCTTGATACGGCTTTGGACTCAGCTATTACTAGCATACTTCTGACCATACGTTCAACTTATTACAAATCTCCCTACAATAAGATATACGACTTTATCGAATTTGTGGCGAATACATTTGGAGATTCAAATAAGAGCGAAGCATTTTGCCGCCGCTGTAATATTGTGCTTGAAGAGGAGTTATCAGGCTACCGTTTTATAAATGGCATTGTGTGTCCTATTACTTCAGAACCCGAAATTGAGTCAATAGAGGATGCTAGCAATAGTGGGGGAATATTAAAAGCTGTTGATGAACATATTAAATCGGCTCTAAGCAAATTTTCCGATAGAAACCAACCAGATTTCCGCAATTCTATTAAGGAATCAATTAGTGCGGTGGAGGCTTTGTGCAGAATAATAACAGATAAACCAGATGCGACCTTGCAAGATGCACTCAAATTAATAATGGCGAGTGACAAAGTAAATATACACAAAGCTCTTATAAATAGTTTCATGAGTGCCTATGGATATGCAGGCGATGAAAGTGGCATACGCCATGCTCTAAAAGAAGTCGAAAATGTTGGGCGTGAGGATGCATATTATTGGCTAGTTACTTGTTCGGCGTTTGTTAATTACCTGAAAGTCAAATGCGTAAAGGCAGGATTATTCAAATAGTATATTAAAGATATTGCTTCACTGTTTTTGGATTTTGCTCTCATTCACACCAGTGCAATCTGTCCGATACCTGCATAACCTATCCTATTTCAGTTTCTAGAGATTATATAGCCATATCTACAGTTGAAAAAAACTAGGCAGGATTGGTTTTATTTAGTATGATGCAAAATGTGAGTTATGTTGAAGCTACTGAAGTAGTATGTAAACATTGTGGTTCTCCCGATGTTGTGAAGTATGGCAAATTTGGAGATACACAATATTTTTGGTGTAAGAAGTGCGAGCGCAAAATTACTGCCCTTGACACCTTGCCAAAGATGCAGACACCTATAAAGCAGGTTGCATCAGCGATAAGCATGTATTATGACGGTTTATCGCAAAACGATATCCGCAAACAATTAAAACAGATTTACGGTAATGATGTATCAGATTTTGCTGTCTACAATTGGATAGAACGGTTTACAAAGGATGCGGTCAATATAACCAACCATTATAGACCGAACGTAGGTTACGTTTGGCTGGCAGATGAAACGGTTATCAAAGTTGGTGGTAAGCAATATTGGCTTCTGGACATCATCGACGTTAAAACTCGCTTCTTGATTGCGTCCAAATTATCTCCTACTCGTAGAGTAGAAGATATACAAGACGTTTTGAAAGAAGCCTATGCTCGTACTGGCATAATACCCAAAGTCATAATGACCGATCATCTTGAAGCCTACATCTATGGTATTAAATTGACATTCGGGGATAAAGCAAAGCATTTGCAGGTTAAGAAATTCACAGCGAAGCCTAATAATAACATAATCGAACGTATGCAGAGTACGATTAAAGAGCGAACTAAGGTTATGCGAGACCTCAAAAATGTGGATACAGCACAACTTGTACTTGATGGCTTTCTTGTAAATTATAATTACTTTAGACCGCATGAAACGCTTAAAACTACGCCAGCGAACAAAGCGCAAGTACAATTTCCTTATGATAATTGGGAGAGCCTTATAAAACATTCAGAAGAAGCCAAAATGACGACCACTGTGCCTCATTATGAGCCTATCCAACCGCTTCCATATATAAAGCCTACTCCCATTGAACGATTACGCATGGAGCAGATGCTTTACAAGCGTAGGAAATTAGAGACCAAGAGAACTGGCATTCCCTATAAACCAAAGAGTAAAGGTGGCAGGCACAAATCACCACGACCTACGATGCAATCACTTAACATACTTAGGGGCTACAAATGAATATAATCCTTGATTTGCACTATCCGTCAGTGGTCTATGCTCTAGTGGTTGGCATGGTAGCTATGGCATTTATTTGCGTTACCCAAGCGGTAGAAATAGGAAAAATGCGAGAAAAACTAAAGAAATACCAAAAAGAACATAACCGCAAATCTTAGCCCATTTATCTTGGAGAGGAATAATAAATAGGCTTATGCCAAATAGTATAAAGAATGAAGCCAATAATGGAGAATATTTGAAGGTTGCTATTTTCCATATGATAATGCCTACAATTATGATAATAAGCCTAGCAGGAACTGAAATATTGAAATTGCACCTCATATCTCGGAGTCTACCATCGCCATGCGACGAAATCAACTAAGATATAGCAGAACCGAGAGGGGCAGGGGAGAGGGATAAACGGCTTAGTATTTGATCTCTATTTGGTGTTATACTTGCGCCTGAATCTATAAGGAAGGTATTTAAATGGCTAGAATAGACGGGCGAGGCAATGACGAGCTAAGGCCGGTGAAGATAACGCTGGGATACCAGGACTATCCTGAGGGCTCCGCGCTGATCCAGATGGGCAATACGCGTGTGGTATGCGCCGTGAGCGTGGAGGACCGGGTACCGCCTTTTCTCAAGGGTAAGGGGACAGGGTGGGTCACTGCTGAGTATGGCATGCTGCCACGGGCTACACATACCCGCAGCTCGCGCAACCCGGACCGGCAGGGGGGACGTGCTCAGGAGATCCAGAGATTGATTGGCAGGAGCCTTCGTGCAGCGGTGGATATGGACGTCCTCGGCGAGAGGACTTTCACAGTCGACTGCGATGTATTACAGGCAGACGGCGGCACGCGCACGGCCAGCATAACGGGCGCCTACGTGGCGCTTTTCCAGGCTATAGCCAAACTGAGGAAGCAGGGCATCTACAAGGTCATGCCGTTTAAATGTGCCATTGCTGCGATAAGCGTGGGCGTGGTCGACAGGGTGAAGTTGCTGGACCTGTGCTATGACGAAGACTTCCGCGCCGGCGTGGACTTCAACGTGGTCATGACCGATAAAGGCGACTTTGTTGAGTTGCAGGGCACAGCTGAGGGCAAACCCTTCTCAAAGGAAACTGTCGACGGGCTGATCGTGCTGGCTGACAAAGGCATCAAAGAGCTTTTTGAAGAGCAGAAGGAAGCCCTCAAGGGCTTAAAACTCTAAAGACCAAACTCTAAGCTCTAAAAAAGTTCTAAATTCAAAATTCTATATATTACGTCATTGCGAGGCACGTAGTGCCGTGGCAATCCCTTGGCATTAGTTCAAGCCATCTTCCTTAGTTAAAAGGATTGCTTCGCTTCGCTCGCAATGACATAAGCATATAGAGTTTCGTCGTCTACGGCCTGATCTGTCCGTTACCCCGAATACACCATTTGTAACTTGTGATCTCACGTAAGGCCATCGGCCCGCGGGCATGGAATTTCTGTGTACTTATCCCTATTTCGGCGCCCATACCGAACTGGCCGCCGTCGGTGAAACGGGTGCTGGCGTTGGCGTAAACGCAGGCGGCGTCCACCTCATTCAAGAAGCGGTCGATCGAAGCCGAGTCCTCGCTGATGATGGCCTCGGAATGGCCGGAGCCGTAGCGGTCGATGTGCTCCAGCGCCTCGTCGAGAGAGCCGACCACCTTTATGGCTCCCACCAGGGCCAGGAACTCCTTGCCCCAGTCATCTTCTACAGCAGGATGAACATTTAATCCGTGAATGGATTTTAGTATTTCCAGTGAGCGCTGGTCGCAGTGCATCTCCACGCCTGCCTTGTCCCATTCCTTCGCCATCAGGGGCAGGAAAGCGGCGGCGATGTCCTTGTGAACCAGCACGCAGTCCAGCGCGTTGCAGACCGTGGGGCGCTGCACCTTGGCGTTGTATGTGATGGCCACCGCTTTAGCGATGTCGGCGGTTTTATCCACGTAGGCATGGCAGACGCCTATGCCGCCCGCCACCACGGCCATGGCAGCGTTATCCTTCACGGATTTAATCAGCGCCGCGCCGCCGCGGGGTATCATCAGGTCGATGCTGTCCTTCAGCTTGAGCATATAGTCGACCAGGCTGCGGTCGGTGGACTCGATAAACTGAACGGACCCAACGGGTATGCCCGCTTTGTAAGCAGCTTCCTGGACGGTGCTGGCCAGCGCCAGGTTGGAGCGGTAGGCCTCCTTGCCGCCGCGCAGTATGACAGCATTGCCTGCTTTGAGGCACAGCACAGATATATCCACAGTAACATTGGGCCTGCTCTCGTAGATAGCGCCTATCACGCCCAGGGGCACGCGGCGCTTGCTCAGCAGAAGGCCGTTGGGCAGGGTGCGCTCTTCGATGACCTCACCCACGGGGTCGGGCAAAGCGGCAACGGTCTTCACATCATCGGATATGCCCTTAAGACGGCCGGAGTTGAGCATCAGGCGGTCGAGCATGGCTTCGCTCATGCCCGAAGCCTCGGCCTCTTTATAGTCTTTCTGGTTGTCATGTAAGATCATATCTTCCCGGTCCAGCAGGGCTTGAGATATGGCTGCCAGTGCATCATTTTTTATTTTGGTGGGAGTGAAGGCCAGCTTTTTAGAAGCAGCTTTGGCCTGTTTGGCTTTTCCCACCAGCTCATTGATATCTGCCTGCATTCAATTCCCCCTTGATTTCCCGTCCTTATATTTAAATCAGCACCAGGTTGTTGCGGTGAACCGCCTCGTCGCCGTACTCGTAGCCCAAAATGTTGGTTATCTCGCTCGACTGAAGGCCTTTGATGCGTCCCAGCTCGTCCGAGCTATAATTGGTGATGCCGCTGCCTACCTGGCTGCCTCCGCTATCAAATATATCGATGACATCGCCGCGGTTAAACACGCCTTCCACCTGCACGATGCCGGTGGGTAGCAGGCTGCGGTTCTGTTTGCGCAGGGCGGTTACCGCTCCCTTATCGATGGTCAACCTGCCCGTGCAGCCAAGGCCTGATAGCAGCCAGCGCTTCCTGCTCTCGATCTTGCTGCTGCGGGCCTTGAAGAAAGTGCCCACGCTTTTTCCCGAGGCTGCACCGGCTATTATATCGGGCTGCGAACCGTCGGTGATGATGACAGGGACGCCGGATGAGGTAGCCAGTTTGGCCGCCTCCAGCTTGGTCACCATGCCGCCCGTGCCGTGCGAACTGCCGGCGCCGCCGGCCATCTCCTCGATCTTCTCATCTATTTTATCAACCATAGGTATAAGGCTGGCGTTAGAGTCATGCTGGGGGTCGGCTGAATACAGCCCCTTTACATCCGAAAGAAGCATCAGCAGGTCGGCGTCGACCAGGTTGGAAACCATGGCCGACAGGTTATCATTATCGCCGAATTTAAGCTCGCCCAGCTCGTCGGTGCAGACAACGTCGTTTTCATTGATGATGCAGATCACCCTGAGGTCTATCAGGGCCAGCAGGGTATTGCGGGCGTTCAAATACTGCGCTCGGTCGCTTAAATCGGTCCGTGTCAGCAAAGCCTGGGCCACATTGATGCCGAAGGCGGAAAAAAGCTCGTCATAGATATGCATCAGCCGGTTTTGTCCTACGGAAGCCATGACCTGTTTGAAGGGGATATCCTTAATCTTGTTGGCGATCCCCAGTTTTTCGCGGCCGGCCGCCACCGCGCCGGATGAGACCAGGATTATCTCGTGGCCCTGGCGGTGGAGCTCCGCAATCTGCCGCACCAGGTCATCCATCTTTTTAGTATCCAGACGGGAGCCGCCCCCTGTCAGCAGGTTGGTGCCCAGCTTAATGACGATGCGTTTATACTGCATAACGGCTAGATTATATCATAGGCATGCAGCCGTTTGGCCTCTATTGATGCTGCCGCGTAAAACCGCTGTAGCGGATATCATAAGCTCTATTTATGCATTCGCAGCCTGTGCCTTTAGCTCCCTTTGTAACGGTGTGAAAATACTTTACAACCACGAGCGGCAAGTCTATAATCTTAGCTTGTGTTCGAAATCGATGAGGATTTGATGGGGATCCTTACCAGGCTTTCCCCGGTATGCGCCTCTCCTGAATGTAAAGCCTACCTGGTAGGCGGTTTTGTGCGCGACTGGCTGGTCGGTCGGGATACCACCGACCTGGATATAGCCGTCAGCGGAGATTCGCTGGCAGTTGCACAGGAAGCGGCCGAGCTGGTCGACGGCAGCTACGTTATGCTGGACGAAGAGAACAAGGTCGGCCGCATCGTGGTGGCCGGCGATGACCAGTCCTGGCAGATCGACATAACATCCTTTGCCGGCAATATCGACCGTGACCTGCTGAGGCGGGATTTCACCGTGAATGCCATGGCGCTCGACCTGGAGGCCTTCGTGTCAGGCGATGTCAAGCTGCTGGACCCCGCCGGCGGAGAAGAGGACTTGAAGAAGGGCCTGCTCAGGCAGGTCAGCGATATGGTCTTCCACCGTGACCCCTCACGGCTTATGCGCGCCGTCAGGCTGGCCCGGGAGCTGAACCTTGAGATCGAGCCTATCACCGAAGATACCATGCGCCGCAACTGCAGGCTGGTGCGCAAGGTGGCCAGTGAAAAGGTCAGGGAGGAGTTGCTCAAGATACTGGCGCTGCCTTATGCCGGGAACTCCCTGCGTTCCCTGGATGATTTCGGATTGCTGTGCAAAATAATCCCCGAGCTGGAAAGTCTCAAGGGCGTGGGGCAGCCCAAAGAGCATTACTGGGATGTTTTCGACCATTCCATCGAGGCCATTGCCGCACTGGAGTTTATATTAAGGCAGAGCGACTGGGTATACGGCAGCCGGGAGCTGCTAGCCATGCTGCCCTGGTCGGATGAGATCGACGAGCATTTTAACGAGGAAATAGCCGGCGGCAGCAAACGCAGGACGCTGATAAAACTGGGACTGCTGCTGCATGATATAGCCAAGCCCAAGACCAAAACCGTCGAGGACGGCCGGATCAGGTTCCTGGGGCATACCAGGGAGGGGGCGGCTATGGCCGGCTTGATACTGGAACGTTTGAGGTTCAGCAACCGCGAGATACGCTACATCGAGAAGCTGGTCTATCACCACCTGCACCCGGCGCAGATGTCCAACGAGGGGCTGCCCTCGCACAAAGCGGTCTACCGCTACTTCAGGGATACCGAGGGCGCCGGCATCGATGTTATCTTCCTGGCGCTGGCGGATTACCTGGCTGTCGCCGGGCCGCGGGTGGATGTTGACGAGTGGCATATGCATATTGAGCAGGTCAAGTATATAATGGATGTTCATAATCAGCAGGAGAGCGAGATAATGCCCGTCAGGCTCATAAGCGGAATAGACCTGATGCGGGAGTTCAAATTGAGCCCGGGAAAAACCATAGGCAAGCTGCTGATCATGGTCAGGGAGGCCCAGGCGGCCGGAGAGATACGAACAAAGGAGGAAGCGCTGATATACATAAAAAAAGAACTTGATCGGGGCTCCTGTTGTGCTGCCTGAATAGGAAAGCCACACCGGGCCGCTTTGTGAACGAAACTTAGGAGGGAGAATAGATAATTGAAAACGACTAACATCTGGCTACTGGTATTTATCCTGGCCATATTTATATTCGGCCTGTGGACCGTAATACCGCTGGATAGCGACAGGTTCGGGCGGCAGGGGCTGACACTGGGCCTCGACCTCAACGGTGGATCATACCTTGTCTACCAGGCCGACCTATCCAAGAAGGACCCGTCTCAAACTAACGCCCAGGTCATGACCAGCGTTATTAGCAAGATCGAACGGCGCGCCAATACCTTCGGCGTTAAGGAACCTGTCATTCAGCAGCAGGGTGAAGACCGCATCCTGGTACAGCTGCCCGGGGAGAAGAATATCGATGAGGCCAAGACACTGATCGGCCAGGTCGCACAGCTGGAATTCAAAGAAACTACCAGCGATTCCAGCGGGCAACCTACCAAGGATGCCAATGGCCAGACTATATGGACTGTAGCCGCGGCCACCGGCAGCAACGGGCAGCAGGAGGTGTTGACCGGCAAATACCTTAAACCCAACGCCAAGGTTGTTCTCGCGCCCAATACCAATGAGCCCCAGGTTGCCTTCGAATGGAACGACGAGGGCGCCAAGTTATTCGAGCAGATCACACAGCGAAACCTGCATAAGCCTCTGGGCATTTTCCTGGATAACCAGATGATTTCAGACCCCACTGTCAACGGCGTAATACAGGGCAGCGGCGTTATAGAGGGGTTGACCCTCAAAGAGGCGCAGGACCTGTCGATCGAGCTGAACTCAGGCTCACTCGATGTGCCGCTGACGGTTATCCAGGAGCAGACCGTGGATGCCACACTCGGTGCGGATTCGATCCGCAAGAGCATCGTCGCCGGCGCCATCGGCATCTCGCTGATAGTTCTCTTCATGCTGCTATACTATCGCGGCTCCGGCCTGGTGGCCGTGTGTGCGCTGGCTATTTACAGCGTTTTACTGCTCACGATTTTCAAACTGGTTCCGGTTACTCTTACGCTGGCAGGTGTAGCGGCCGCCGTGGTATCGGTGGGTATGGCGGTGGATGCCAATATACTAATTTTCGAGCGCATGAAAGAGGAGTTGCGGGGGGGGCGCACGCTGGGTGCGGCCATAGATGCCGGGTTCAGCCGTGCATGGCCCGCCATAAGAGATAGCAACGTCAACTCGTTCATAGCCTGTGCCGTGCTCTACTGGTTTGGAGATACGCAGGGTGCTTTCCTGGTGAAAGGCTTTGCCCTGACGCTGTTCATCGGTGTGGCGCTGAGCATGTTCTCGGCCATCACCATCAGCAGGATATTCCTGATGCTGGTCATCAGGATCGTCAAAAATCCCTGGTTTTACGGAGTCAAAATATGATAGACATTGTCGGAAAACGCAACTGGTTTTTCCTGATCTCTCTGATAATTATCATCCCCGGGATCATATCCCTGGCTGTTCGCCAACTCAATCTGGGCATTGACTTCAGCAGCGGTACTACCATGACGCTGCAATTCAACACCACCGTAGATCAGAGCAAACTGAGGCAGGAGATGTCCAACCTGGGGTTCTCCGAAGCGTCAATTCAGAAGACGGGTACCGGCGATTACCTCATCCGTGTCAGGGAAATTAGCACGGACGAAAAAAATTCGCTTATAAGCGGACTTAACAAAGACATGACAGATAATGTTACGATCCGCGATTTTGAAACGGTTTCGCCGCTGGTAGCAGGTGAGGTGGCACGGAATGCCGGTATAGCTATAATAGTTACCTCGTTATTCATGCTGCTCTACGTTGCATGGGCCTTCCGCAGGGTCCCCAATCCCTTCCGGTGGGGTACATGCGCAGTTATCTCGCTGCTGCATGACGTGTTGATCGTACTGGGTATTTTCTCGATCCTGGGGTGGGCGGCCGGGGTGCAGGTTGATTCCATGTTTATCACGGCCATGCTGACGGTGGTTGGCTACAGCATGCACAATACCATCGTGGTCTTCGACCGCATCCGTGAAAATTTCGGCAGAGGCATCAGCAAGGACTTTGCAGTTACGGTCAATGCCAGCATCCTTGAGACCATAGCCCGCTGTGTCAACACCAGCCTCACCGTTGCCCTGGTTGTGCTGGCGATCTATCTGTTCGGCGGCACTACTATACGTGAGTTCATGCTGGCCCTGCTGCTGGGCGTGATTGCAGGCACTTACAACTCCATCTGCATCGCAGGCCCGCTGCTGGTCCTGTGGGACAGGGGCCTGGCTAAATCCGAGCCTAAATCCAAGCCGCAGGCGGCGCCCACCGCAGCCTGAGCTTAAACGTTATTGAAAATAAAAAGCGGGGCGAAAGCCCCGCTTTTTTTATGCCTTTAATTAAACTGGCTTAGTCCTGCAGCCGGTGAATGCGGCGCACCATCTTGATGAAGCTGTCAAGCTCGCCCGATGTAAAGGCCATGGGAGGCTCGCCGAAGGGGTCTATCACTTCACTGTGGCCCATCAGCACCTCGAAGGTGGCCGCCACTGAGTAGGCCAGGGCGGCGCGGTTATAGCCGCCTTCCAGCGTAAATACCAGCCTGTTGGGGCAGCATTTATCCGATATGCCCTTGATTATCTTGGCCAGCCGTGCAAAGCCGGTGGTGGTCAGGTTGATGTTGGAGATATCGTCCTTCCAGTGGGCGTCGTAGCCCGCCGATACCAGCACCAGGTCGGGACCGTAGCGCTCGGCTACAGGCACCAGCACCTCGTTGAAGGCGCGCAAATACTCATGGTCTCCCGAATCGGCTTCCATTGGCACGTTGACGTTGTAACCCTCCCCTCCCCTGGCGCCGGTCTCATCGGCACGGCCGGTAAACGGGTACCAGGGATATTCGTGAGTGGAAAAATAAAGCACCTGTGAATCCGTGTAGAATGAGTCCTGCGTGCCGTTGCCGTGATGGACGTCGAAATCGACGATCAGCACCCGTTTGATATCGTAGTTGGCCAGTGCGAACCTGGCCGCCACGGCAACGTTGTTGAAAAGGCAAAACCCCATTTGATGTTGCCGGGTGGCATGGTGGCCGGGGGGCCTCACCAGCGCAAAGGCGTTGTCGCATTTCTTGTTCATCACCACATCGACTGCGTTCATCAAGCCGCCGGCAGCGAAGAGGGCGGCATCCCACGACTTTGGGGATGCGTAGGTATCGGGGTCAAGCCAGCCTCCTCCCCCGTCTACCTCGGCTTTAAGTGTCCGCATATAATCACGGTCATGGGTGGTGGCTATTTCATCCATCGTGGCAGCGCGTGCAGAGATCGGCACAAGCTGGTCTTTGATTTTGGTCTTCTCTAGGATGGTATTGATAGCAGTCAGGCGGTCTTTGCCTTCTACATGGTCCCTGGTATCATGCTCAAGGTAGATTTCATCATTTACAAAGCCGGTAGACATGCTGATCGGGCCTTCTTTCTGGGAGTGGGGAGTCACCTAAATGATAGCACCGCAATCGCAGCAGGGCAAAGGCTGGCACTTTGCGATGTAATTGTTAGCCTATGGACGCCGTGCTATACTAAGTCTTCCAACAACCATGACGCTTGATATCACGCAGGTTTACAGTCAGATCGAGGCTATGGCGGGGGATTTAAAATCGCATCAGTCTGACTACGCCCAAAAATTAGAGCTGGCGCTGACTACCTTAAAATCGGTGCCTGCTCATCAGGATAAGTTAAAGAAGAAGATCGAGGATGCCAGGGCCACCTGGCTGGTGGCCGGCCTGAAAGAGGATGTGAGCCTTCACAGGGCTGCGGTACCGTGCCCGGATGATTTCACGGTCGTGGCCAGCGATGGGTCGCACATCGATGTAGACCGCCATCAATCCACCCGGCTTTTCCTGCTCAATATAGGGCTGGTTGAATTACAGTACGGCAGCAAGCCCGATGCCGAGCTGTCGAGCCTGCCCACCCTTTATTTTGGCGACGAAATGCAGGCCATCCGCTCCAGGGACGGCAGACAAGCCCTCATCGAGGGGCCGCTATTAGGCATAAAACGCGAGGTGGAGGAATGCCGCAGCCTGGCTGACCGGGTGTGTTGCAATGAGACCAATTTACCTGTGGTCGGGCTGGTAGACGGCTCGTTAATCATGTGGGGGCTGGTTGGGAAGCACTACGATGATTTTGTCATTGAGCAGTTGCTGGATGACGGTTTGATCAAGCAGTTCGGTCGTTTTTACGAACTGAATCGGAAAAGGAAGGCGGCTATTGCCAGCTATATCAGCTTCCCACGCAGCACCGATGTAATAAACTCGCTGCGGTTGCAACTGTGTCCTCGCGACCCTGTTGACTGCGATAACGAATTCTGCAAGGGGAAATTCGAAGGCCGGGAATGCGATGCCGTGGGAGGGCTGCTCGACCGGACGCTCTTTTCCAGCATTCTGGCGGACGGCGAGAGGTCGGCGGTATTCAGCAGCCGTTCATCAATAATAGAAAGATATGGCGTTCATCAGGTATGTTTTTTCTATCTAAAGCTGGACGAGGAAGTAGCCAGGGTCGAGGTCCCGCTCTGGGTAGCCGATAATAAAGAGCTGCTCGATCTTGTACATGCGGTGATAGTAGGCCAGTGCCACAAAGGCTTCGGTTACCCGGTTTCGTTGAGCGAAGCCCACGAGCAGGCGGTGGTCACCGGCGCCGACCGTCAGCAGTTCTGGGACCTGGTGGACCGGGTCATGCAGGAGGGCAGTCTGGCAGTCCAGCATTCCCTGAAGCAAAGGAGCAAGAAGAGAAAATGGCTGTAGAACAGAAGATCGCCGAGGTAATAGAAACCAGCAATTCGGAATTTCTGGCTGAATGTTATGACCTGGACAGCGTTCCGGCGCTGGGCAGCATGGTCAGGACCAAGGGCAAAGGCTGCCAGATATACGGCATCGTGTATACCTCGGCCACGCACAGCATCGAGCCGGGCAGGCGGATTGCGGCCCGCGGAAAGGCGGCCGCTTCGGAGGCCGACGTTTTCAAAGCCAATCCTCAACTGGCTAAACTGTTGTGCTCTGATTTCAAAGTCCTGGTCGTCGGGCATAGCCCGGATAAGACAATATACCAGTATCTTCCGCCATCGCCGGCATCGATCTATTCCTTCGTCTATGCCTGCAGCCCTGTGGAAGTGAAGCAATTTACCCAATCCTTGAATTTTCTCAATTTAATAATAGAAAGCCGGTCGACCGTTGCGCCCGACGAGGTCATTGCCGCCTTCCTGCGCTATGCCAGCCTTACGCACCCTGCTCCCGAGGAGTTCCTGGTGAAGGCGGGCAAGGAGCTGGCCTGGACCCTGAGCAACGACATCAGGAGGCTGGATTCCATTTTGAAGAGGCTTCAACCATGACTGAAAACGAAAAAGCTAATGTAAGGTTGGGCACTGTCATCTACGGTTCTTTGACGCAGGGCGTGCATGTGAAGCTGGACCCGGCCAGATCGGTTGAGGACGTGACGGTAGGGCGCTATGTGGCAATACAGGGCGAGAAGAAGCGCTTCTTCGGAATGATTACGGATATCAGCCTGGAAGCGGTGGACCCACGCGCCATGGTGATGCCCCCCGATATATCCGATCCTTTCATAGCTAAAGTAGTCTGCGGGACGACCACATACGGTAAACTGAGCGTTCTGCCCATGCTGACTATCAGCGGTATTGCCGGCGATACAGAAGGCCCGCAGCCCGCTAAAACGGTGCCCCCTCACTTCGCCGGGGTAGAGCTGGCCTCGCAGTCCGACGTCGAAATGGTTTTCGGGAAGGAGGATAAACAGAGGTTCTATGTCGGCACCCCGCTGGATATGGAGACCCGTATCTGCCTGGACATGGAGGAGTTGGTCAAGCGGTCCAACGGCGTTTTCGGCAAGAGCGGAACGGGCAAGACCTTCCTTACGCGTCTCTTATTGATCGGCATGTTGCAAAAAAGCCGCACTACCAGCCTGATCTTTGATATGCACAACGAATATGGCTGGGAGGGCACCAGCGAGAAGGACCACAAAGTCAAAGGTTTGAAACAGCTCTTTCCGGGCAAAGTGGCGGTTTTTTCCCTGGATGAGAAATACGACCAGCGCAGGAAGGTTAAATCGGATTTCGTCGTCAAGATCGGCTACGATGAGATCGAGCCTGAAGATATGCAGATGCTGCGCAGCGTACTCAACCTCACCGACCTTGCGGTGCAGGCTGTCTATGAACTGGCCAGGCACTTCGGCGATGATAAATGGCTGCAGTCGGCCCTGGATTTATTCGATTCGGGCGATAAGGAATTTGCAAGCAATCATGATATTGCCGAAAGCACCTGGAAGAACCTTCTACGTGGGCTCAGAATGCTGCAGCGCTTCAAATTCCTGGTACCACACGCGCCCGAGAATACCGTCACCACAATTCTGGAGTATATCAGCCACGGCAAGAGCGTGGTGCTGCAGTTCGGCGGCTACGACGATATTGCGGCCTATGTGCTGGTGGCCAACCTGCTGACCAGGCGTATTTATGACCGCTATCGTGAAATGGTGGATATCGCCACGTCGGCCGATACTAAAAAACCGGACCAGCTTGTAATAACCATCGAAGAGGCTCACCGCTTTCTTAGCCCGGAAATCTCTTCGCAGACCATCTTCGGCAAGATCGCCCGTGAGATGCGCAAATACAACGTTACCATGCTGGTAATCGACCAGCGGCCCAGCGGCATCGATGAAGAGGTGATGTCCCAGCTCGGCACCAAGATCACCTGCCTTTTGGATAATGAAAAGGACGTGGATACGGTGCTGACCGGCGTATCGGGTAAGAGCGAGCTCAAAGCGGTACTGTCCAAGCTAGAATCGAAGCAACAGGCATTAATCTTCGGCCATGCCCTGCCGATGCCGGTAGTGGTTAAGGTCAGGGAATACGGTTCGGCGGACTCTTATAAAGAACTGGGCCCGACTTCATCCGGGGAAAAAGCACACAAAACGGACGGCCTGGACGACCTTTGGGGTTAGAAGATTGTTACTGCTTTAAAACAGGGCCGTGGCCTATAACCATCTCGCCCTTATAGTAAAGATTATAGATTTCCCCGATGGCTTTGCTCCACTCGTAAGCCCCTTTCGTCTTTCTGAGCGTCAGGCTGTAGACCTTGATATTGTGGGGGCGCAGCGGTGCTTTGTCGGCGCAGGGCGCCAGTTTAACGCAGGGGAAATCGGCACACTCGCAGCAGAACTCGACTCCCTTTTTCTTTACACATAGCCATGTGGCGCATTGCTCCGGTATTACAGGGCAGAAACCGTCGACGGCCCGGCATCCCGGGCAAACCACTTTGTCCGGCGGCATATTCAACCTCTCGGCAAGGCGTTTTCTTAAGGCCTCGTCAGTAATGGCAAGGTGCAGAGGACACAAACCGCAGTGAATGCCGCAGGGCGCTTCCAGCAAATTTTTCTTCACCATATTATTGTCTCCTTTTAATGATACCGGCTAAGGTTGTCCCAGTGTAACCAGGTTGAGGTGGGGTACGCCCAGCGGATCGATATCAAAACCGTGTACCCGGGGATTAACCAGGATATAATTTTTGCTGAACCACAACGGAAGGACCGGCGCCTGGTCTACCACGAGTTGCTCTGCCTGCTGATAAAGCGTCGTACGCTCGTTTTGGTCCATATCCACCGCAGCGCGGTCCAATAAAGCGTCCAAATCCTTGTTGGAATAATGGCTGTTGTTCCATTGGCTGCCGGTGTAGAACAGAGTGTTAAGGAAGTCCTCGGGATCGGGATAGTCGGCTATCCAACCCAGGGTATATATCTCATCTCCTTCGTCGAACAGGTGATAATTAAATACCAGGGGGTCCAGCAGCCTCACGTTGACCGTGACGCCCAGGTTTTGTTTCCAGTCCAGCAGAATTGCGCCGATGAAATCGTCTACATTGGCTCCGGTCCCGGGCATGGTCATGGTGATGGGAGGCAGTTTGTCCGCCGAGCCATATTTTGATTTCGCCAGCAATTCTCTGGCCTTGTCCGGGTCATAGTTCAGTCCCTTAACATCCTTGTTATAGCCCGGCATGCCGGGCGGTATGATGCCGCCGGCTGCGGCAACCATGTTCTTTTGCAGAACGCTAACGATGCGGTCCTTATTCACTGCGTAACAAAAGGCCTGCCTGACGTACACGTCATCAAAAGGCGGTTTACTGGTATTGAACCCTATGTATTGCAGGCTGAACTCGGGGTAGATGTGCAACTGGTCATAGAACGGGCCCTCTTTATCCATGGCACGGTCGATATTGTTCTTGTAAACATCAACCACGTCTATCTTGCCGGTCTCATAAAGCGACATTGGCATTCCGGATAACAGATTAAATGCCACATTGACCTTACCTTTCTCGCCGTAATAGTATTCATTTGGCTGTAGGAGTATTAACGATCCCTCGTCCCATTTCGTAAGCTTGTAGGGGCCGGTCCCGACGGGCTTCTTCCACCAGTTGGGGCCGGATTCTACGTTTTTCTTATCCACGGCAAAGGCGGTCGGGTAAGCAAGTTTGGATAGGAAATAGGCCTTGGGGGCATCGATGGTGATTTTCAGCGTGTAGTCATCAACTATTGTCACCCCGCTCAAATTGTCCGCTTTCCCGCTGATCATTTCAGGGGCGCCCACTATGTCATTTAGATAAGTGGAGGCTGTCTGAGAGCCCGTGGCAGGGTTACAGGCCCTCTCCAGAGAGAACTTAAAATCCTGCGCCGTCAATGGCCTTCCATCGTGGAATTTCACATCGTTGCGCAGGTAGAAGGTATAGGTTTTTCCGTCATCGCTGATATTCCAGTGATCGGCTATATCGGGGACCGGCTTCAGATCGGAGTCGAACCTTACCAGGCCGCTGAAAATATGCAAGATGTAAATTTGGGATGCCATCTCACTCGAGATCGCCGGGTCGAGCGTCAGGGGCCCCTGGTCCCACAGGTTCAGGGTCGGGCCCGAAAGTTGCTCCAGAGGTATATTTTCGGTGGCTTTCGTTAATAGACTACAGCCGGGTGCCGCGGCCAGCAGGCAAACTACGATGGTAATTATGCCGAGAAAGTTAAAAAGTTGTTTTCTGAACATACATTGACCTCAAATTAAATTCCTTGATTTCAAGCTTGTGAAGTCTTTATCGCAGACTATGATATGGTCAAGGACGGGAATGCCCACCAGTTCACCCGCCTCAGTCAGTCGTTTGGTAAGGTTTATATCCTCTGACGACGGCTCCAGGTCGCCGGAGGGATGGTTATGCACGAAAATAACGGATGCCGCCAGACAGGAAATGGCAGTTTTAAATACCTCGCGGGGGTGGACGATGCTGCTGTCCAGGTTTCCAATTGAGATCTGATCCACGTTAGTAACACGGTTTCTTGTGTCCAGGCAAAGGAGGTAAAAGTGCTCTTTTTTCTTGCCTTTGAGCATGCTCCTGATCGAATCTACAGCTTCCTCGGGTGATTTTACGGGCCTGCCTTTCTTGTAATCGGGGGCATCCATTCTTTTGGACAGCTCCAAGGCAGCCTTGATCTGGCAGGCCTTGGCCGGGCCGATGCCCTCTATTTCAGATAGCTCTTCGATCGATGCCGAGCCGATATTTTGCAGGTTGCCGAATTTGGACAGCAATTTTTGAGCGGTCAGCATTACCGGCTGTCCCCTGGTTCCTCTGCCCATGAGCAGAGCCAGCAGTTCCGCCGTGGAAAGGGCTTCCGCCCCGTGCTTCTGCAGACGCTCACGCGGCCTCTCCGACATGGGCAGATCGTGCATGGTAAATGATTTCTCCATGTGCCTTAAATTGCTCCTGCGGCGACTTCGATTTGCTGCGGGCTTAGGAAAAACATGCCGATGGCCACAGGTGTGGAGGGCGATTCAAGCCGTGTGATGTTGTGATGGACTTCATCGCCGTTAGATGCGGGTGTCATATATTTGAGCCAGGCGGAATAAAGATCGTCCAAATTTAGCCCATATACTTTCGTTAACGCATCGTCCATGGAATAGCCATTGTTCACGTTGACCAGCAGTTGGTTCATCTTGTCATTGCCGAATTTATTTATCAGGAAATCAATAACACTCTGGCTTTCTGCATAGTCGACATAAGCCTCCTGAGGATCAGCCGAAAAAGGGCTTGAGAGCGATTGCAGGCTGGGTATGTTGCCGGCGGAGATTGCGTCTTTCAGCAAGGAAATATCTGAATCGCTTTGTGCACCCTCTGCGTGCATGGCCAGCCCCTCGTCCAACCACGGAGGAAGATCATCACCGTAGGGACTCGACGTAATCTGATGCGTTACCAGGTGGCCCATCTCATGGGCTACCGCTTTCTCACCCCAATCCAGATCGGAGGGGGAGACGAACAGCAATATAGTATTGAACTCCGGGCGGGCCCTTCCTCCCGTCCATTCCTGGGCCGATATCATGGAGTTTAGAAGGTCCGGTTGGCTGCCATATATATACACGTTTACCGGCTGGTCAATCGATGCGCCGGTATCGTGCTCCTGTATATTTTTAGCGGTAACCGCTGCTTTGAGCAGGCTGTTGGCAAAGTCCGTATCGCCCTCGTACCAATGGACAGATATATTATCGTCGTTGACCTGCATCCACTTGTGGTTGGTATCATCGAAGGAAACAGTCTGTTGCGGGGTGGTCAACTTGTTTCCGGAGCTGTCCTCGATGACCCACCAGTAATCTACTTTGGCGCCCGGCGGCAGGTCGCCGGTACGCATGTCCCAGCTCCAACTCGTGGAGACGCTTTTATCCGGCTTAAAATCGGGCCATACCTCTGCAAAGGTGGGCGTATATGTCATCTGATCTACTGTATAGCGCAGCCTGATACGTGTTATCGGCGCCTGGCTTTCGGCCTTGATGTTAAATGTCAGTGAAGCTGGGAAATCCACCTTGGTATCTGAACTTATTAGCTTGATGCCGCTGTCAGCCGAGGCTGCCGTCGGTATAAAAAGTGCCAGTATGACGATTAATATAATTGAGACTTTCCTGATCATTTATCTTCTCCAACTTTCGAGCGCAGGTAGGCGTTTATGAAATCATCTATATATCCATCCAGCACCGCGGTTGTGTTGCTGGTCTCATGTTCAGTCCTGTGATCCTTGACCATTTTGTAGGGCTGCAGAACGTAGCTGCGTATCTGGTTGCCCCAGCCGGCGTCTATTCGTTTGCCTTTGATCTTGGCCTGCTCCTGCGCCCTTGTTTCGATCTCCAGTTCAAGCAGGCGAGCATATAATACCCTCAGGGCGCTTTCCTTATTCTGGTGCTGCGACCGCTCGCTCTGGCAGCTTACCACCAGCCCCGACGGTATATGTGTAATTCTAACCGCGCTGCTGGTCTTTTGCATATGCTGGCCTCCCGGGCCGCTGGAGCGGAATGTATCGATCCTAATATCATCGGGACTTATCTGCAGGTCCGTCTTTTCTTCGGCGACCGGCATGACTTCCACCAACGCGAATGATGTATGCCTGGCATGGTCGGCGTCGAACGGTGACAGCCTCACCAGCCTGTGCACACCATGTTCGGATTTGAGGTTGCCGAAAGCGAAGTTGCCCTTAATCTCGATAGTGGCGTTCTTGATGCCGGCTTCGTCGCCGGGCGACACATCCAGCACATCGGCTTTGAATTTGCGCCGTTCAGCCCAGCGCAGGAACATGCGTATCAGCATCTGCGCCCAGTCCTGCGACTCGGTCCCCCCCGCCCCGGAATGCACCGCCAAGATGGCGTCCCTGGCATCGTAGGGCCCATCCAGCATAAGCTGGGTCTCCATTTCATCGAAGAGGGAAGTGAGCCTGTCGATTTCCTTCTGGATATCGTCTTTGAGCGACTCATCGTTTTCCGCCAGTGCGATATTAATGACCTCGGAGATTTCAGAGGACTTCTTACTGATCTCGTTCCAGGTCGAGACGCTATCTTTGAGTGCGCCTATCTGCTTCATTATAAGCTGGGCTTTCTGCTGGTCCGACCAGAATTGTGGGTCAGATGTCTTTGCCTCCAGGGCCGCCAGTTCCTTTTCTTTGCCTGCGATGTCAAAGATGCTCCATAATCGCAGATATCCTGCGGTGAAGCTCTTCGATCCGGTTCTTTTCTTCCAGCATAGTTCTTTCCTGTTATATTAACTTACAAGTTTGTTGGATTTTAGCGTTCCGCAGGCTGCCATATGCGCCAGCCTGGTAGGTTCAGGAAGGCGGAAGCCGCGGCAGCAACTGAGAACAAATGATACGGATTGGTTCAGATCGATCTTATGGCCGATCGAGATAAAGAGAGGGTTGACGGCATGCTTCGTCCTGACTACAGCGCCGATTATCTCATCCTGGTCAATCAGGGGTTTAGAGGCCCCCTTCTCCGGCGGCAAGCTATCATGTGTGCCGATTAAACGGGATTTAGCGCATCCAATGCTGATAATATCCATGAAAAGCCCCAGGTGAGAGGCAATCCCCAACCGGCGCGGGTGGGCAATGCCTTGTCCATCCACCATGATCATGTCCGGCCTGCAATTCAACTTTTGGAAGGCTTTGATGACCAGCGGTGCTTCCCTGAATGAAAGCAGCCCGGGTATATAAGGGAAGTTGATTTCGTCTTCAGCAGTGGCAATATCGATCAGTTCCAGGGAAGGATAGCTTAAGACAACAACGGCCGCACGCCCCGTCCTGGAAAAACGTGATACTGATACGTCGATGCCAGCGATTGTTTGGGGTCTGATGGCGATATTTGAGCGGACTACGTTGCCGGCTAACATCTCTTGCAATAAACGGGCTTCTGGGGGTTTGAGATCCCAACCATGCATCCCCTCTATTTCCATAAAGCTGATTATAATGGCTGGATACTGCATAATACAAATAACGTCCTTTGATTTACATGGTTGCATTTTGCGGGTAATATTTGCATAAGAACATGAGAGGCTGGTTCACTTGGAACTGAGACAAAAGATCAAAAAGATAACACTGGCGATGGGTGCCGCTTACCTGGGAGTGGCCGATCTTGAACGGGCCGGGAATGACACTGCCTCCGCATACGAATCAAAATTAATTTCCAGGTACAAAACCGCAATATCCATAGGTTTTCCTTTGCTCGATGATATAGTTGATGCGCTAAAGAATACCGACGATCTCTTTGCGCTCAACAATTACAGGTATCATGTTTACGAGGTTATAAATCCGCGCATTAACGATATTACACTTTCCGTAGCCGGCGCGCTCACGCAAGCGGGATATCAAGCTCTGGCTATTCCTGCCAGCCACACCGTAGATGCTCCAAATCTGGCGGGTCTATTTTCACACAAGAAGGCAGCCAATCTTGCCGGGCTTGGATGGATAGGCAAGAGTTGCCTGTTGATAACTCCCGACCGTGGTTCGAGGGTGAGGTGGGGTACGGTGCTTACCGATTTCGTGACCCCGGCCGGCCAGCCTTACGCCGGCAAAGGGTGCGGAGGCTGTAACCTTTGCGTTTCAAGTTGCCCTGCGGGGGCCTTCACCGGGCGGAATTTCGACTCCAAAGAGCCCAGGGCAGCCAGGATGGATGCCCATAAGTGTTTGCAATATATCTGGCAGGAACGTAAACAAAAGTTAGGCATTGAGGCCTGCGGCATTTGCGTCCAAGTATGTCCTTTCGGCGCTAAATCTAAAGTAAAGTGATGTCTCCATGCTGCTTTTCGCAGCACGAGAGCCCGGCAGCGGTAATAGCGTGCCATGAAGAGCAAAATGTTTTTACATCGCAGTAAAAATAAGGCAGAAGGTGGATAGGGGGATGCCCGTTGCCATCGTTACCGATACTGTCGCCTGTTTGCCCAGGGACGTCATAGAGAATTATAAGATCAGGGTGGTGCCGCTTGAGGTTATTTATAAGGGCCGGGTTTATCGCGATGGCATAGACCTCACAGCTTCCAGTTTCTACCAGATGTTCGCAGATTCAGATGAGCTTGCAACGACCAGTGCACCGCCGCCCGAAACTTTCCTGGAAATCTATGAAGAATTGGCGGCGGAGGGGAAGGATGTCCTGGTAATATGCCCTTCCACAAAACTGACGCATGTATATGAATCAGCCACAATCGCCGCCCGGCTATTTAAGGAAAAAGCCTATACGACTGCAGTGGAAGTGCTGGATAGTGGGACGGCCGCCGGAGCACAGGGATTTGTTGTCATGGATGCTGCGCTCCAGGCACAGGACAGTGGTAATCTGGACGGCGTTTTGCAAGTTGCCAGGGATGCAATGCAGGATGTTCATGTAGTAGTGTTTCTTGAAACGCTTGAATACCTTGCCAGGGGTGGGAGAGTCCCCCAGGTGGTGGCGTGGGCTAATTCACTGCTCAAAATCAAGCCCATAATCGAGTTACGGCCTTTAGGCCGCGGAGTTATGTTGTTGGGGCGTGCCCGCAGCAGGCAAAAGGCTATGGCACAGATTGTTGAGATCTTGAAACACAGGACGGGAAGCCAACCTTTTCGGGCAATGATCCAGCATACCAATGCGGCGGAGGAAGCAAATGTGCTATCACAGGAAATCAGTCGCCGGCCATCCTGCCGGCAGGTATATATTCAGGATTTCACTCCTGTAATGGGTGTGCATACCGGTCCCGGGTTGGTTGGCCTTTCCTACAGCACTTATGTACCTACGAAAATTGAAAATTAATATGGTTGGTTCTAAAATTGCATACGGGACAATTGCATAGATTAACGTAAGGCCCGGAGTAAATATATGAAATCGAAATCAGCTTTTATGATCGCCATCCTTGCAGCTTTATGTTTTGTTTCGGCGTGCTCAGGCGGGGGAAGCGCCACTCCAGCCGCCAAGCCCAGTAATTCGTCTGTAACTGCTGGTGTTATGACAACCTCAGTCGATAACGACTCCATGCCGACCAGCCCTGTCAGGACCTCATTCGCTCCCGACACCAAAGCGATTTACTGTTCATTTAAGGTATCCGGCGTTGCTCCCCAAGATATGATTAAAGCAAGCTGGTATTATCTTAAGGGCGAAGCTGTGGGTAAAGAGAATACCCTGATAAATGAGACTTACACTGTTGTGCAGAGTGATTCCAGCAGCTACTATCTGGCATTTTATCTCGATGCGCCCAATGCCGGCAGTTGGGACAAAGGCGATTATAAGGTGGTCATATCGGTAAACGGCGTCGAAAAGCTATCTATTCCCTTTACAGTGGAATAAAACCGCTTTTCATTTGGGAAACTATTCTTGTTTCCAGTCAAAACGAGTGTGGGTCAATCGGTGATATTGTTGACAGGTACATATGCTTCATGCATAATAGCGAATAAAAATGGAGGACTAATTAAGTTAGACTGAGATCATGGTAAAAATCAGGTTAAGAAGAATAGGCGCCCGACATAAGCCAATGTACAGAATCGTAGTAGCTGACAGCAGGTCACCGCGGGGAGGCGCCTTTATAGAAGTTATCGGGAATTTTAATCCCCTTAACGATCCCGAAACTATAAATGTTGACGATGAAAAAGCCCTGGCATGGCTGGAAAAAGGTGCTCAGCCAACTGAAACAACGTATAGGTTGCTACGTAAAGCCGGGGTCATGGACAAATTTAAATCGGCTCATCCATCCAGGAAGTTCAGGCAGGCGGTACAGAAGACTACTCAGAAACAGAAGAAAAAATCTAAAACTAGTACTGAGGTGAAGTCATGATGAAGGAGTTAGTCGAATACATTTCCAAGTCCATCGTCAGCGCACCCAATGATGTCAAAGTAACTGAAGAGACTGACTCGGGTGGGGTAGTTATCAAACTGGAAGTCAATGCGGAGGATAAGGGCAGGGTGATAGGCAAACAGGGAAGGGTTGCTGAAGCTATGCGTACCCTATTGCGTGTAGTTGCCACCAAAGAAGGTACCAGGGTTAGACTGGAAATCGTCTAGAACCAGATCAGCTTAAGCAGTAAAAAAGCCAATATCGAACGTGCGGTCGATATTGGCTTATATTTTTTGCAATTAGCTTATACTGATGTGCCGCTTGGCCTGTATCCGGGAGTCCTGCGCCGTTTTTCAACAACACGCAGTCGGGCCAAAGACCGTCTCAAAGCTGCCTCTGCCCTGCTCTGATCGACCTCGGTGGTCAGGTTCTTCAGCCTTTCCTCGGCTCTCTTTTTGGCTTCCCTGGCTCGCTCGATATCTATTTCGTCGCTGCGCTCGCAGGCATCGGCCAGTACGATTACTTTATCCGGCCTTACCTCAAGAAAGCCGCCGCTTATGGACATATACATTTCTTCGCCGTCTTTGCGGATAACGAGTTCACCCGGCGCCAGCATGGTGATAAGTGGGGCATGCTTGGGAAGAATAGTCATCTGCCCATCTATGCCCTCGGCAATGATGGTATTCACGTCCTCGGAAAAGACCTGGCGTTCAGCAGTGACAATCTCTAACTTTGTAGTCGGCATAATTACGCCCCTTTTTGAGCTTTCTCGGCGGCCTCTTCAATGGTTCCAACCATGAGGAATGCTGATTCAGGCAGGTGGTCCCATTTGCCGGCAAGTATCTCGTTGAACCCTCGCACTGTTTCTTTGGTCGATACGTATTTGCCCGGGATGCCGGTGAAGGGCTCAGCCACAAACATGGGCTGAGACAAGAACCTTTGAATACGGCGGGCCCGGTTAACGGTAATCTTATCTTCTTCGCTCAACTCTTCCATACCAAGGATGGCGATCACATCCTGAAGGTCCTTATAGCGCTGCAGCACCTGTTGTACGCCTCGGGCAGCCCGGTAGTGGTCTTCGCCCACTATATTGGGGTCGAGGATGCGGGAGGTGGAGGAAAGCGGATCAACTGCGGGGTAGATGCCCAGTGCGGCGATGGACCTTTCGAGAGAGACCACGCCGTCGAGATGGCCGAAGGTAGTGACGATACCGGGATCGGTATAGTCGTCGGCAGGCACGTAAATGGCCTGGAACGAGGTGATCGAGCCTTTCTTGGTGGAGGTAATGCGGTCTTCCATCTCTGCCACGTCCGTGCCCAGGGTCGGCTGATAACCTACTGCCGAGGGCATGCGTCCGAGAAGTGCTGAGACTTCCATGTTGGCCAGGATGTGGCGGTAAATATTATCTACGAACAGGAGGACGTCCAGTCCCTCTGTGTCACGGAAATACTCTGCAAAGGTGACGCCGGTAAGCGCCACGCGGGCACGTACACCGGGCGGCTCATTCATCTGGCCGAAGACCATAATGGTCTTTTCGATTACACCGGACTCTTTCATTTCGCGCCAGAGGTCGTTGCCTTCCCTTGACCTTTCACCTACACCTGCAAATACCGAATAGCCGCCATGCGCTGTAGCGATATTGTGGATGAGCTCCTGGATGATAACAGTTTTGCCCACGCCTGCACCGCCATAGGCGCCGATCTTACCGCCCCTGGTGAAGGGGGTGATTAAATCTATAACTTTGATGCCGGTCTCCAGCATCTGAATACTGGTTTCCTGTTCTGCGAGCGAGGGTGGGTCACGGTGGATGGGCAGTCTATCCTTTGTCTTGACTTCCCCCAGTTTGTCTAGGGCATCGCCGAATACGTTGAACAGCCTTCCGAGTGTAGCCTTGCCGACCGGTACCGATATAGCCGAACCGGTGTCGACTGCCACGGCGCCTCTTTGAAGGCCCTCGGTAGGGCACATGGCCAGGCAGCGCACCCAGTTGTTGCCGATATGCGCAACCGTCTCCAGTACGATTTTCTCTCCATCTTGCATGATTTCAAGCGCGTTATAAATCGCAGGCAGTTCTTCCTGGGGGAATTCGACATCAACTACCGTGCCGATTACCTGTATTACTTTACCTTTTGCCAATGTGCACCTCCTATTTGAGACCTTCAACGCCTGCGACGATGTCGAGCAGTTCTTTAGTGATCATTTCCTGCCGTGCCTTGTTCATCGTCAGCGTCAGGTCAGCAATGACATCATAAGCATTGTCGGTTGCATTGCGCATGGCCATCATGCGTGCCGATTGCTCGCTGGCAATTGCTTCAAGTACGGCATGGTATACTTGCATTTCGACGAACCTTGGCAGAAGTTCGCCAAGTACAAATCCGGCGTTGGGTTCGAAAATATATTCCGGGCTGACAGTTTTGGGCAATACCGCCGGTTCGACCGGCAGCACCAGTTCGAGTGTAGGTTTCTGGCTCATTAAATTGACGAACTTGGAGTAGGCGATATAAACGCGGTCATATAGTCCGCTGGTATAGTCTTCAATCACTATATGCGAGATCGGCATCGTATCGTCCATCTTGGGCCGGTCGCCCAATTTGACGAATTCGGCGCGTATATCCCGCATTGACCGGCGCATAAAATCGCGGCCTTTGGTTCCGACTGTAATGACGCTTACCGGTACCTTCTGTTCCAGGATGAAGTTGCCTGCCAGCCTATTGAGATTGGTATTCAAGCCGCCGCAGAGGCCGCGGTCGCTGGTAATGAGGACGATGCCTATTCTCTTCACCGGGCGATCGATCAGCAGTGGATGTACTGCGCCGCCGGCAGCAGCCTGAGCAGACAGGTCGGCAATGACCTGCATGATCTTGTTGCTGTAAGGCCTGCCGGCAATGGCCATGTCCTGTGCCTTTTTCATTTTTGCAGTGGCTATCATCTCCATGGCACGGGTAATTTTGGCCGTGCTCTGGACACTGCGTATCCGGCGTCTAAGTATTTTTGGACTTACCATCTAATCGCCTCAATAAGCAGAGCTCTGTTTAAATTCTGCGATGGCCTTCTTGAGTTCTGCTTCAGTTTCCGGTTTTAACTGTTTGTCGGCCGCTATCTTTTGGCCGACCGCAGGGTGGCTGTTGGCCATGAATTTATAGAATGCATTCTCAAAGGCCGATACCTTTTCCACCGGGACGTCATCGATGAACCCGTTGGTAACTGCAAAGAGTATCATGACCTCATTTTCCAGCGAAAGCGGCGCATATTGCGGCTGCTTGAGAATTTCAGTCATGCGCTTGCCTCGTTCGAGCTGTGCTAGGGTAGCTTTGTCCAGGTCCGAAGCCCCGAACTGTGCGAATGTTGCCAACTCGGCATATTGGGCCATATCCAGCCTGAGTTTGCCGGCGACCTGGCGCATGGCTTTGGTTTGCGCATTGCCGCCCACGCGGGAGACCGAAAGGCCGACGTTCAACGAAGGGCGGATACCTGCATTGAACATATCTGTTTCCAGCAGTATCTGGCCGTCGGTGATCGAGATAACATTGGTGGGGATGTAAGCCGACATGTCGCCGGCCTGGATTTCAATGATAGGCAGGGCGGTAAGAGAACCACCACCGAGCTCTGCGGAGAGCTTGGCAGCGCGCTCCAGAAGTCTGGAGTGCAGGTAGAACACGTCGCCCGGATAGGCTTCACGTCCGGGGGGACGGCGCAGGATGAGGGAAACCTGGCGGTAGGCCCAGGCGTGCTTGGAAAGGTCGTCATATATTATCAAGGCGTCCTTGCCCTGCTCCATGAATTCTTCACCTATAGCACAGCCTGCATAAGCTGACAGGTATTGCATCGAGGCGGGATCGGAAGAGGTGGCAACCACGACCACGGTGTGTTCCATGGCGCCGTATTTCCTCAATGTTTCCACGATGTTGGCGACCTTGGCCGTTTTCTGGCCGATGGCCACGTAAATACAGATCAGGTCTTTGCCTTTTTGCGCAATGATAGTGTCGATTGCAACCGCCGACTTACCGATGGAGCGGTCGCCGATGATAAGTTCGCGCTGTCCGCGGCCGATAGGTATGAGAGCATCCACGCATTTTATACCGGTGTGAACGGAGATGTTTACCGGCTGCCTGTCAACGACGTTGGGGGCGATACGTTCGACAGGCCGGCTCTTTGATGTCTTTATGGGTCCCAGGCCGTCCAGAGGCTGGCCCAGCGTATTTACTACGCGGCCGATGAGCTCTTTACCGACCGGGACTTCAACTACGCGGCCGGTGCAATGCACTTCATCGCCTTCTTTAATGTGGCTGTATTCACCGAGAATAACTGCGGCCACATTATCTTCTTCCAGGTTAAGTGCCAGCCCCATTATGCCGTTGGGGAAGGCAAGCAATTCATTATTCTTAGCTTTGAGTAAGCCCTGGATGCGGGCGACACCGTCGCCGACCTCTACCACGGTTCCGACGTCTACCATGGTGGCAGTGGCACCGAAGTGCTCAATTTGTTCTTTTATTACCGATACTATGTCTTTTTCCTGGGATTTCAATCTGCTCACCCCCTTAAAGGTTGTTTATTTACTAGCTTCTACCAGGTCTCTCCTGAGCAGGTCCAGCTTATTGCGGACGCTGCCGTCGATTAAGGTGTCTTCGATTCTGGCGACCATTCCGCCGACTATAGATGGGTTGACCTGAAGCTTTACTGATACTTTCTTTCCTGTTATTTTTTCGAGCTGGCTTGTTATCTTCTGCTTTTCAGTGTCGTCTACAGGGACAGCAGTGGTTACTACAGCATGTTTGATGCCGCGTTTCTCATCGAGGAGTGCTTCGTATTCCTCTGCTATTTGATCCGCGTTCTTTAACTTGCCCTTTAATATCAGCAGGTAGCATAGGTTAAGGACAAGCTCGTTTGTCGTATTAAGCTTCTGTTTGATCAGCTCTGATTTTAGATTGAATGACACTTTAGGATGGTCGATCAGGTCTACGATCTCATGATCCTTCATGAGTTTAGCAAGCTTAAGGAGTTCCTTTTGCCATTCATCCAGGTTCTTATTCGCCTCTGCGATCTGAAAGATCGCTTGAGCATAACGCCTGGCAGAAATCGTTGATATCATTTATCTATCCTGTCTAATTCTGTTTAAAAGTACTGCTCTGATCCAGGACCTCGTTGATCAGCTTGCGGTGTTTGGGTGCGTCTAGTGATTCCTTAATAACCTTCTCTGCTGCAAGGACAGTAAGGTTGGAGAACTCTGATCGCAACTCTGCAATGGACTTATCACGCTCAAGTTTGATCTCAGCTCTGGCTTTGTTGATAATAACGTCTGCTTCCTTGTGCGCTCCGTCTTTAGCCTCTTCTTTTATCTTCTCAGCAATCTGGGAGGCCTGGGCAATTATCACCTGCCCTTCCTTGCGTGCAGCTTCAACCGCTGCTTTGATCTGCTCTTCGCTGCGGCTCGTCTGCTCCTTAATTTTCTCTGCCTGTTCAAGGCTTTCCTTTATCTTAGCCTGTCTTTCGTCCAGCATCTTGAGGACCGGCTTATACAGGATTGCGGTGAGAAGGCCGAACAAAACAAGGAAGTTGACCAGAAAAGCAACCAGCAGTTGCCAATTGATGCCGATACTTTCCATATTTACCTCAAACTTCCATTTTCCTGTATTTTCTCATGCGGTGCCAGCTATAATTTCCGTCACCGGGAGGGCGCGCAACCAAGTACGTGCCCTGCCTTTCATAGTTATTAGACGACCATGGCAAGCAGAATGGCGATGATCAGGGCGTAAATGCCGACTGCTTCCGTAAGAGCGCCGATAAGGATCATGTTGGTCAGAATTACGCCTCTGGCCTCGGGATTGCGGCCCAGTGCACCCATAGCGCCGAGGCCGATAAGACCAAGACCAATGCCCGGGCCTAACATTCCTAGACCGCCGGCCAGACCGGCACCTAACATTTTCATAGTTTGAGCGTCCATCTAATTCCTCCTTTTACTTGTCCGTAATTATTAATGTTGTTCAGCACCCTCTTCATGGTGCGAGGTTACTGCCATAACTCCGAATACCAGTGTTAACCCGGCGAAGATCATAGCCTGCAAGAAACCGACCAGGGTTTCAAGCCCGTAAAACGGGACAGGAGCTATAAAAGCTACCAGGAAGGTCATTACGCCAAGCAATATTTCACCGGCAGTCATGTTGCCAAATAGACGGAAGGTAAAGCTTACTATTCTGATAAAGTGGCTTAAAATTTCCAGCAGCCCTACATATATATTTATGAAACCGAAAGCCAGGCCGCTGATGAACGATTTGCCGTCGCCCTTGAAAAGCTTTCCGAAGGCTTTACCCAGCTCGCTGAACTGGAAGAACGAATCGAGGTACTTCAGCGGGCCAATCCTGCTGAAGCCAAGGTATTCAATAAAGCAGAAAGATATAATGGCAATAGAAAGGGTAAGGTTAATATCGGTATTGGCTGCCCTCAGGAACGGGATGATTACCGTGCCCTCCGCGCTGTGTGCAATTGGGCCCCAGGTGCCCCACAGGGGGATAAGGGCCAGCAGAGCATTGGTAACCACATATAAAAATATGGTGGTAATCAGTGGAAAAAACGTACGTACGTGTTTTTCTCCAGCTACACCCTCAATGGTATTATAAATACCTTCGACCACCACTTCGGCAAAACTCTGCATCCTTCCAGGTATGATTTTCATTTTCCTAGTGGCGGAGAAGAATAGGAGGAATAGCACCAGGATGGTGACCCACGAGGCTATGACCGTGTTGGTGATATTGAACCCGCCTATGTGGAAAATCGGTTCGGAAGGAAGCTGCACGAAGGGTTTGGATACCTGCAGGTTTTTGGGGACCTGGATATTGAAAAACTTGCTGCCGAGCGGCCCCATGACAAACGATGTCAGGAAGAGCGCCAGGACTATAATGCCCAGGATAACCATTAAACGGCTGGAGCAACCTAGTTTACTCACTGCCCTGCTCCTTTATCGAGTTCTTTGTGGCTTCCATGTCTTTTTGCTCTTTTATTAACTGGCGCAGCATACGGTATAGTCCGTATCCCGCTACCATGGTACCCGTTATAAACCCTATTAACTTGCACAGTGGTCGGCTATTCAATCTCTCGGGAGCATCCAACCACAGACCAATTAGCGTTGGCACAACCAGGCTAAGTGCGACGTACCAACCTACATTAAAAAGAAACCAGAGTCCTCTTAGCAGCTGTCTTTTTTCTGATTTCTGTTCCTTAACTTGTCTAAGCACAGGCATTATAACAAGTCCAACTTTTATCCGTCAACGGAATTTCCATTGATTTTTTAAAGTGTTTCAATACGCCTTAGCAATTACGCATTTTAAGCAATGCCGGTGCTTACAATTGTAAAGTCGTGCAGAGGTCAACTTATTTCAGGAATTCAAGAGCGGTTAACCCTTTTTCTTGCCGAAATCATCAAGATCGAGCCCGTTGATGAAATCGTAGAATGCGGAAAGCTTCTTCAATTCCTGCTCGCCAACCTGTTCCTGTTGTGCGGCGTTAGCCTCGGCAGGCTTGGTCTGAGGTGTGATTTTACCGGTTTCTGCATCGAGGATGATGCCAGCCTTATCCAGGACCGATTCTTCAACGTAAATAGGCGCCGTAACCCTTACCGCCAGAGCTATGGCATCGCTCGGGCGTGAGTCCAGCTTCATTTTAGTCAGCAGCCAGCGTTTGTTATGCTCGTCATAAAAGACTTCGAACATCCACCCTTCACCGCCGTCAACTTCCATGAAGTGCTTCTTGGAGTCCACCCATTTGCGCACAATTGTGGATTTGAACTCCCGGCCCTGCCATGTAAGCGAAAGCCTGGAATCGTTCTCGAAGTCACGCACTTTGTTGCCGCCGCCCTGGGCTTCGATTTCGATAACCGGAGGGCCCTCGTTGAACTCGAAAACAATTTGGGCATAGAAGGTATCGGAACGCAGGTCATTGACCACGATCCTGTTGATGGTGGTTCCGGATAAAGACTCGAGAGCAAAAATAGTATTTTTCAGCAGATCATGCGTCATCGGCCTGGATACGTCTACATTCTGAAGCTTCATTGAAATGGCATCCGCCTCAGCGGGACCTATCCAGATGGGAAGATAACGGTCGGTTTGCCTTTCCTTGAGGATTACCACGTGCTGGTAGTTCATCAGGCTGACCCGTATGCTATCGATTTGCATTTCTTTCATAAGAGTTCTCCAACGCAAACGGCTTAAATGTGATTGTAGCCCAAGCTTTCTGGGGTGTCAATCGGGTGAAATATGAATAGCTCACTCCTCATTGGGTTTATAAGCCGGCGCTTTGAGTCCGATAATATTAGCACCATCAATGTTTGTTTACAATTACCCGATTTACTACAATATTGCCGGTAATAAGCAAGGGAATATTGTGAAAGCGCTATTACAAAGGGTTACAAGGGCAGACGTCACGGTAGATGGCAAGCTTTTAGGCAAGATAGGGCCTGGCTTCGTGGTCCTCCTGGGTGTAGCTGCCGACGACGCCGAAAAGGATGCCGATTACCTTGCCGACAAAATCGTGAACCTGAGAGTTTTCAGCGATGATGAGGGCAAATTTAACCTGTCTGCACTTCAGGTAAAGGCAGGGCTGTTGGTCATCAGCCAGTTTACCCTGATGGCCGATGCCAGGAAAGGACGCCGGCCCAACTTTACGTCGGCCGCACTGCCGGACAAGGCTGAAGGCCTCTATAACTATTTTATTAATAAGATTGGTGAGTCGGGGCTTAAGGTGGAAACCGGTAGTTTCGGCGCCCATATGCTGGTAAAAATCCTCAATGACGGTCCTGTTACCCTAATGCTGGACAGCAAAGAAAAACCGGCTGTCTGAGCAACCAGTATCAATTGCAACTTGTTGCAATTACATCCATTCTCTGGCACAATAGTTGCATTATGAGTTGCACAAAAGCTTTGTTGGAGAAAGGATACCGGCTGACACCTCAGCGCATTATGGTAGTAGATGCGCTTCACGGGGCCAAGCGCCATATAAGCGCGGAAGAGATTTTTCAACGTGTTCGTGAGAAATACCCTTATGCCAATATTTCCACAGTCTACCGCACGCTTGATCTACTTAAAGAGCTCGGATTGGCGGCCGAAATAAGCATGGGTGACGGCATTGTACGTTACCATGCCCGAGAAAACAGCAGGCATCACCACCTGGTCTGCACCCAATGCGGCAGCATGTCAGACCTGCCGGAGTCAGACCTGGAACCGCTTGAGAAATCCCTTATAAAAAACCACGGCTTTAAGGCTGATATCAATCATATGGCTATTTTCGGGCTATGTTCGAAGTGCCAGAAAAAAAGCTAATTTAGGATCACCAGGAGACTCCCATGCATATACCTGATGGTTACCTCAGTCCGGCCACGTGCGGGGCCATGTATGTTGTGTCTGCGCCTTTTTGGTATGTAGCCGTTCAACGTGTGCGCAAGGTCCTGACTCACCGCACCGTGCCGGCTATGGCCCTGTTCTCAGCTTTTATCTTCATATTAATGATGTTCAACGTCCCACTACCTGGAGGTACCACCGGTCATGCTGTAGGTGGAACGCTGGTAGCAATTGTGCTTGGTCCATGGGCGGCGGTATTAAGCATATCGGTTGTCCTTGCCATCCAGGCTGTGTTATTTGGGGATGGCGGCCTTACAAGTCTGGGTGCCAACTGCTTTAACATGGCTGTAGTGCTACCCGTGGTCGGTTATTTTATCTATAGGGTAATAAGCGGCAATTCCGATGTTAACTCAACCCGCCGACTGGTGGGCGCCATCGTCGGCAGCTATTTAGGTATAATCGCCGCCTCCTTGGTTACAGGACTTGAACTCGGCATTCAGCCGCTCCTATTTCACACGGCCGACGGCACTCCCCTGTATGCTCCGTATGGTCTGAACGTGGCTATACCTGCCATGACAATCGGTCATCTGGTTATAGCTGGCCCCGTTGAAGCTATTGTGACCGGGCTGGTCTTCTTCTATTTGCAGAAGTCTCACTCGGCTCTTCTCAGCAGGGAAGCTTCGCAAAAGAGCGAGGGCAAGCTGTGGTTCGTCTGGGCTGGCGCCCTGGTGGTGCTTGCGTTTGCAACCCCACTGGGGTTGCTGGCTTCCGATACTGCCTGGGGCGAATGGGGAGCAGTTGAGCTAAAGAAAGCCCTAGGATATATACCTCAGGGCATGACCGCCTTATCTAATCTATGGCATGCTCCTTTGCCCGACTATTCTGTTCAGGGTATGGGCGATGTCGTCGGATATATTATCTCAGCCCTGGTCGGCATTGCGGTAATAGGTTTCCTTCTCTGGTTACTGGGGCGCTGGATCAGCCGCAAGAATGAGATAAAGAAAAATCGGTCTTCCATGGGGGGGTCTGCAGGATGACCGGTGGTGGTTTCTTGGCCAGAAATATCGCCGGCTTCACTCAAGCCCTGGAATCCGTTGTTGTAACTGAAGATCTGTGCCACGCCCCTGGATTAATGCAGGGCCTTGATCCAAGGATAAAAGTGGTAACTTTAATGCTCTTCATTATCCTTGTCGGGCTGGCACAAGATTTTACTCTTTTGATAGCCATTTTTATCCTGGCCCTGCTTTTGGTTCTGCTGTCAAAAATCCCGATTGCACTTTATTTAAAGCGGCTATTAATATTTATACCGATATTTACGGCGGTGATTGCCATCCCGGCACTTTTTATCACACCGGGTACTCCACTCTTATCCATAGCTGGCAAGGCTGTCATCACTGCTCAGGGAGCACATACCGCTGGGCTACTTATTATGAGGGTTGTAGATTCCCTTTCACTTGGCTTACTTTTAGTTTTCACAACGCCTTGGACAAAATTACTTCAGGCTTTGCGCTGGCTTCGTTTACCGTCGCTAGTAGTTGATATCCTGGGAATGACCTACCGCTACATATATCTGTTGTTGCACACCGCCAACTCTATGTTTTTGGCGAGGCAGAGCCGCACTATAGGCGGCTTCTCCGGAACGGAAAACAGGCGGTGGCTGGGGCGTGCCCTGGTTACGACCATGGTCAAATCCCAATATCTGAGCGAGGAAGTCTACCTGGCCATGCTGTCACGGGGTTACCAGGGAGAAATACACACATTAAATGAGCTTACACTGCGACGCCGGGACTTTATTTGGATGGCTTTCGCCCTGGCTGCCATATCATTAATGGTTTGGAGCATTTACCTGTGATTTCACTAGATAATACCCTTATATATAAAGCCAAGGACCTGTACTATGATTATCTGGGGAATATCCCGGCTTTAAGGAATATATGCTTTAACATTGGAGCGGGCGAGCTTGTGGCTCTGGTGGGGGCCAACGGTTCCGGTAAGAGCACACTGCTTAAAATTCTGGACGGGCTGCTGTTTCCCACTTCCGGTGAGCTAATGGCATTTGGGACGAGACTATCAGAAAAGATATTGGAAACGGGAAATCTGGCTGCCGAGTTTCGTCGCCGCGTGGGGCTGGTGTTCCAGGATCCCGATGTACAACTTTTCTCCCCGACAGTCTGGGACGAAGTAACCTTCGGCCCTCTGCAATTGGGCATTTCTAAGGATGAAGTCATATCAAGAGCCAATGAAACACTGGAAGTGCTGAATATAAGCAGTTTAAGAGAGCGTCCTCCCTACCTGTTATCCGGTGGCGAGAAAAAGAAGGTGTCACTGGCCTCGGTATTGTCACTGCGTCCTCAAGTTTTGCTGCTCGATGAGCCCACCACTGGCCTTGACCCCTGGAGCCAGGGTAATCTCATCGATTTCCTGTTGCAGTGGGCGGACAAAGGCAAGGCATTAGTCTTCAGCACACAGGATTTAGATGTTGTGGAAGAGGTTGCTACCCGTATAATAGTCATAGGAGCTAGCCATGATATCGTAGCTGACGGAATGCCGGAAGAGTTCCTCTCGGATTCAGATTTTCTGCTTCGTAACAACCTTATCCACGAACATTCGCACAGGCATAAGGAGCTGGTGCACCGCCATCCCCATTTGCATGAGCACATGCACGAACACTGAAGATAGTTGAATAGTCACCGCTCATATACTTTGTAGCTTTATCAACCAGGATGCAGCTGAATGCAGTGGCATAATTGGAACGGAGTTGTTTTAAAACTCAACTAGTTCAAGGTTGATGTCCAGTGTCCGGGCGGAATGTGTCAGTGCTCCCACCGAAATCCAGTCCACTCCCGTTTCCGCGATTGCTCGCACTGTGTCGAGGTTTACACCTCCCGAGGCTTCCAGGATGGCTTTATGGTTTACCAGTTCTACGGCTCTGCGCATTTCACTCAGGCCCATATTATCCAGCATTACAATGTCAGCGCCGGCCTTGGCGGCTGCCAGAGCGTCTTCCGGACTGGTTGTCTCTATTTCAATCTTGATATTCCGTGCGGATTTGCCGCGCGCCTGCTTGACGATCTCGTGGATATCTAGGCCTCCTTTATGCAGTATGGCAATGTGGTTGTCCTTGATTAATACTAAATCGCCCAGGCCCAGCCGATGGTTGGTACCGCCCCCCACCGAGACAGCGTACTTTTCAAGGACCCTCATGCCCGGAACGGTTTTTCGCGTGTCCAATATTTTAACGGGCAATCCTTTAACAAGTTCCATATACCTTGCAGTCAAAGTGGCCACGCCGCTCAGGTGTTGAAGGAAGTTCAAAGCTGTCCTCTCGGCCTTCAATATGTCAGCGATATTCCCTGAAATGGAAGCCAGGACATCGTTCGGTTTTATATGGTTTCCGTCAGCGGCAAGAGGGGAGTATTTCAGAAAGGGATCGACTTTGAGAAATACCATGCCGGCAACCTCGATGCCCGCCAATGTCCCGGCGGATTTGGAAATAAAGCTTGCTTTGCCCTTGGCATGTGCCGGAATTAAGCAATCCGTGGTGATGTCGCCTGTCGCCAGGTCCTCTTCGAGGGACCTATCGATCAGGTCCTCAATTTGGGGCAGGTATTCCGTTAACTTGATCATCAAAGCACCGTTACCCATGAATAGATACAATATCTATAGCTAACCGGCCCAGTTATTCATATGCAATTCCACATACGCCGATTCTCATTGGCGGCCGATCCTTATGTCAGGGGATTTAACAGATAGAAGGCGAAGTTGAGCACAGTAGCGTAACTTACCCACAATATATAGGGTATCAACAGCAAAGAGGCGGTTTTGGAGACCTTGTAGAAATTGAGTATGGTCAGGAGGATGGCTGTCCACAAAGGCACAATCACCAGAAGTCCAATCAAAGTAGATTTTAAGCCGAAGAAAGCGTAAGACCAAAGGGCGTTCAGAAATAATTGGACAATAAAGATAATTATGCTTTCCCTGACCTGGAATTGTCGGAAACCTCTACGCCATATAAGGAATACAGAAATTCCCATAAGTATATAAAGTAAAAACCAGATGGGTGCGAATAACCACGATGGAGGGGTAAAGGACGGCTTTTGAAGCAGCGAATACCAGGTCAGGATAGATCCGCGTGTGGAAAGGGATCCTAACAGTCCGGCGCCTATACAAATTACGAGGCTGATGAGTAGTTTTAACCAGTCCCGTATTCCCTTTTCAGATCCAGCCTTATCGGAATAGTCCATTGAACCTTCTATTGATTACGACGCGGGTGAAGTCCAGCAAATAATATACGAATCAAAGTTTTAACTCAAACCAACGGGTATAAAAAAGGCGCTTCCTTACTTTGTTGCCCTGTAAGGGCTATGCTAAAATCGTATTGAGGGCTGTCCCAAACCGGGACAGCCCCGTATGTGTTTGTCTATGAACTTATATTATCTGGACGATATAATTAAAAAGCTTCCTGGGCTTAACCTGATCACGGACCGGCTGCAGAAAGACTCGAAGAGCAAGCTCACCCTGCGCCTGCCTGAGCAAGCATACAGCTATTTTACCGCAGCATTATATAGTGCGCTTGGTACGCCTGTGTTGCTTGTTTCTGCCCATCCCGACTTGGCGGCCAGGATCTGCGAGCAGGTGAAGCTCTGGCTGCCGCCGGAAAGTGAAGCGATATTTTTCCCTGAAGTCGATTTACTGGGAGGAAGGTCCTCCTCAGATCCTGTAATAACCTCGGACCGTATGAAAGTATTGTCTCTTCTTTCCGGTCTTGATAGCGAAGTTGGTCGTAATCAGAATCCATTTATAACTACCAGTGCTCTGGCGCTGGCTGGCAGGTCTGCCGGACAGGATGAGATTAAATCAGGACAGCTTGAGTTGGAAAAGGGGGGACATATATCTCAAGCCGAATTGCTGGAACGGCTGCAGTCAATGGGCTATAAGTATGAAGAAGTCGTTGAGATACCCGGCAGTTATTTAAAGCGGGGTGGGATAGTGGATGTCTACCCTGCGGGCCGTGAACTGCCGGTGCGCATCGAGCTCTTTGGCGAAGAAATTGACAGCATCAGGGAATACGATCCCAGGACGCAACGCTCGCAGGGACAACTTAATTCGATTACTATTTTGCCTTCGCAGGATGTTTCTTCAACGGGCAATGCCAACATTCTGGACTTTCTGCCGGCGGGGGCCGTTTTGATCCTCGATGATCCCCAACTGATAGAAGAGGAGATAAGGAAAATTGAAGAAGAAGCCCGGGAATTGAAGTCGTCGGATGATCATGATATTAGCGAAGCTGAGGGGCCGGCCGCTTATTTTACCTGGGAAGAGATAGAGGCCAGGATAGAAGCGCTTAGCCGGGTCATCTTTCTCAGCCCCTGGGACAGTGCCGAACTGACGGATAAGAGTTATGCTTTGCCGTTTAGACCGGCGCCCGAATTTGTAGCCAGGTTCTCTGCTTTCGCAGAGAGCTTACCCGAATTAAGACGCGAGACCAAGCGGGTTATCATAGTAAGCCAGCAGTCCGACCGGCTGAAAGAGCTTCTTGTCGAGCAGAATATTGAGGTTGCTCCGGCAATCTCACTGGCGCAGATGCCGTTGGAAGCTTCTCTGACGCTTATACAGGGGTCACTGGCCGGAGGCTGGCAACTCGACGACGAGCTTCTCTTGATGACCGACCGGGAGCTGTTCGGGATTGTCAAGCAGCGCAGGGCGGTAAAATCACGGCCCGTGCCGCAGCACCTGCTGCTGAATGATATTAGTGTAGGGGACCTGGTCGTTCACATAGAGCATGGGATTGGCCGGTTTGCGGGTGTAACGATGAGGACCAGCGCGGGTGTCGAGAAGGAATACCTGATGCTCGAATATGCCGGCGGTGATACTCTTTACGTTCCGGTAGATCAGGTGTCACGTGTAAGTCTCTACATAGGCGGTGGAGAACGGACCCCATCTCTCAGCCATCTGGGGTCGCAGGAGTGGAACCGGGCACGTCAGAAAGTCAAGGAATCGGTTGCCGATATAGCCGGCGAACTGATCGAGCTTTATGCCGCCAGGGAGGCAGGAGGCGGGTTGAAATTTTCGCCGGACACGCTCTGGCAGCAGGAACTCGAAGCATCTTTCCCCTATGTGGAAACAGCTGACCAGATCGAAGCTCTTACCTCGGTTAAAGCTGATATGGAGTCTTTAAAACCCATGGACCGTCTGGTATGCGGCGATGTCGGCTACGGCAAGACCGAGATCGCGGTGCGGGCTGCTTTCAAGGCGGTAATGGATGGCAAACAAGTTGCCATCCTTGTGCCGACTACCATCCTGGCTCAGCAGCATTTAAATACATTCACCGAAAGATTGAAGGCTTTTCCCGTCAAAGTGGCCGCGCTCAGCCGTTTTTGTACTCACAGGGAACAAATGGAAGTTATTGACGGGATCAAAGAGGGGGCAATAGATATATGTATAGGCACGCACAGGTTGTTGCAAAAGGACGTTATTTTCAAGGACCTGGGCCTGGTAATTATCGATGAGGAACAGCGTTTCGGCGTCGCACACAAGGAGCATTTCAAGAAGATGAGACAATCGGTGGACGTGCTGACCCTCAGTGCCACTCCTATTCCCCGTACTATGCATATGGCACTATCGGGCATCCGTGATATGAGCACCATTGAAACGCCGCCCGAAAACCGCATGCCCGTTAATATTTATGCCGGCGAGTTTAATGAGAGGTTAGTGCGGGAAGTCGTGCTACGTGAATTGGAAAGAGAAGGCCAGGTATTTTTAGTACACAACAGGGTGCACAGCATAGATGAACTTGCCGCCAATATAGCCGGGCTGGTACCTGAAGCCAGGGTTTCGGTAGCGCATGGGCAAATGGACGAGGAGAAACTCCAGCGTGTAATGAGCGATTTTGTAGATGGTAAAAGCGATGTTCTGGTTACTACGACTATCATCGAATCCGGTTTAGATATGCCTAATGTTAATACGCTGATCGTGGACAGCGCTGATAAGATGGGATTGACTCAGCTTTACCAGTTGCGCGGAAGGGTAGGCAGGGGCGCCAACGCGGCCAGCGCCTACTTTTTATTCGATTCGGGCAGAACAATGACCGAACATGCCAGGGAGCGCTTGAAGACTATTGCCCGTGCCACTGAGCTTGGGGCCGGCTTTGCCATAGCTATGAAAGACCTGGAAATAAGAGGGGCGGGCAACCTGTTGGGTGTAGAGCAAAGCGGCAATATTGCTGCTGTTGGATTTAATTACTACAGCCAGCTTCTAGCTGAGGCGGTCGAAGAAATCAAGGCTAAGAGGGAGGGCCGTGAGGCAGTGAAGAAAACCGAGGAGCAGGCGGTGTCGATCGAACTATCGCTGCCGGCTTATATACCTCAGGAATACATCGGGGAAACGCGTACCAGGTTCAATATCTATCGGCGGCTAGCTCAAGCAACTTCGCCGGAAGCTGTTCACGATATAGGGGATGAGATGGTCGACAGGTTCGGCGAACAGCCTGAAGAGGTTGTGAACCTGTTATATGCTGCTGAGCTAAAGCAAGCCGCAGCGCGTGCCGGCGCAGAATCTGTAAGCATGAACGATGATATCGTTACCGTTTCATTCAATGACCTGGCTGTGGCCGAGGGCTGGCTCTTGCAAGTAGTTAGAAAGAGGGCGTTCAAAATCGGAAACAGGCAAATTAAGATCGATACTGATATAGCTGGAGAAAATTGGCGGGAAATCCTGAAATTGCTTCTTGAAGAAATCGGTGGCGCATCCGCGCAATGACGAATTGATATACTGGATCAGTCGTCGATCCCGGCTTCCAACAGGTAATCTACCAGGTTTTGCACTGTGACGATGTTATCTGAGTCTTCCTCGGGTATTTCCAGCTTGCTGCTCTTCTGACTGAAATTATCTTCGATTGTGGTAAAAAACTCTGCCAGGTCATTGGGGTCCATATTCAGATCGTCAATAAAGGAAGCCGAAGGAATGATAGCCGTTTCATCCACGCCCAGCTCGTCGACAAGTATTTTCTTGATAGTATCTAATATTTTAGACAATCGACCCCTCGGCTAAATTATACGATGTGCTATGCGTATCTATCAATCCTTTATTTGCGCTATTTGGGCAATTCCGAAATAACTGAACCAAGCACGCCGTTCACGAATTTAGGGGAAGTATCAGCGCTGAACTCCTTGGCGAGCTCCACCGCCTCATTAATGGCTACCTTGGGAGGCGTCTTTTTATTTACCAGGATTTCGAAAAGGGCCAACCGAAGGATATTGCGGTCCATGGGAGCCAGTTGGTCCACGGGGAAAGTGGGAGCATAGCGGGCTATGGTGCTGTCCAGCAACTGCCTATTATCGACTACGCCGTGTAAAAGAAGGGCGGCAAAGTCGGCCGCCTCCCCTTTAAATTCCTGCTCCTTGACTGTGCGTTCCAGTATAGTGTCGGGGCTATTGGCCGCGAATTCCAGTTCGAATAGTGCTTGCAGGGCGATGATCCTTGCACGATGCCTTAGACCCCTGGACATATGATTACCGGAACGGATTGAAGGTAGCTTAGGGATTGACCCTCAAGCTATCTGCCACCCTTTCGCCATTTGATTATTTCGCTGGTAGTCTGGGCATTGCTTATATTAAAGGTAAGGGCGCCCGGGCTGATGTTCTTAACATACTTGGTTAATACGTCACCCGGCCCAATTTCAAAGAATGTCGTGATGCCTCTGGCCAGCATGGTTTCTATACTTTGCTGCCACTTAACGCAGTGGGCGATCTGGCTTATCAACTCTTCTTTGATCGCTTCAACTATGGTAATGGGTTGAGCCGTAACATTACCTACCACCGGGATGGTAGGTGCTTCATATTTAAATTGGGAAACCGCATTAATCATACCTTCCAGAGCAGGTTCCATCAGGGACGAGTGGAAGGCTCCGGTTACCTTAACCGGTACCATCCGCCTTGCACCTTTGACCTGCGCCAGCCTCCTGGCTTTGGCCAGCTTCTGTTCCTCTCCGGCGACTACGATGTTATCCGGCGAATTAATATTGGCGATCTCGACACCGGTGGTGAGGCAGATGCCCTCCACCGTATCTTTATCGACGTCCATTATAGTCAGCATGCCGCCAGGCCTGCGGCGGCCGGCTTCGTTCATCAATCTGCCGCGTTCACGGATTAGGCGCACTGCATCACCCAGCTTCATAACTCCGGCTGCCACCAGGGCTGCATATTCACCGGCACCGTGGCCTGCAACCATTGTTGCAGCGGGCAATATAAAATCGCTGATGTTCTCCGCTGCCCTCAGACAGGCTACGTCAACGGCCAGCACGGCCGATTGTGCGTTGATTGTTTGAGCAAGATCTTCCTCGGGCCCCTCGAAGCAAAGGCGGGACAGAGGAAAACCCAGTGCCTTGTCTACCTCTTCAAAAACTTCCCTTGCTGCGTTGTAGTGGACGTAAAGGTCTAGTCCCATGCCGACCTGTCTGGATTCCTGGCCTGGAAACACATAAGCAACTTTTACTTCCTCGACCATTTACTTCCCTCCTTGAAATGCCTGATCAGCATATTAGTTAAACGGGTTTATTTCTTCTTCTTTTTGGCGCTTTTGATTTCGATGACTTCCCTGCCGTCGTATGTTCCGCAGGTCGGACATACCTGGTGAGATAATTTCAAGCTGTGGCAGCGCGAGCATTCGATCGTCGCTACGGGGCTCATTGCCAGATGACTGCGCCTCTTACCCTGGCGCGCTTTGGGGTATTTTTTCTTTGGAAGTGGTGCCATTAGACTTTGCTCTCCTTTTCTAGCTGTACTAATTTATCCCAACGATGGTCGTAAGGTTTATTTCTATGCTTGCAATCGCCTTTCGCGAATTCCTGGCCGCAAACCGGGCAGATGCCGGGACAATCCGGCTTGCATAGCAGTTTAGTAGGCGTTGCCATTATAATGTACTGTCTGATAGCTTCATCCAGATCAAGGATATGGTTCTGGTCGATAGTCAATTCGTCTCCTGCCACCTCTAGATGTGAGTCTGAATTGATATCGATGAGCGGGAAAAACTCGTCCTCCATATTAAATTTAATAGTTGTACCCGCCGGGCAAAGACACCTGGAACAGAGCCCCTTAATTTGAGCGGTCAGCTTGCCGGTAACCAGGATGCCGCGGCTGATCCGTGTGAGATCAACAACACCGGCTATACAGGTATCGCAATTTTCGCCGGCCAGTTCATCAATTTTATAGTTGCGTCTTGCTCCTACCGGCTCCTTAAGAAGCTGTGCAACATTAATTTGCATAATAGTAGGTACGAATATAAATCCGGCTCATTATATGTTGAGACACGTTTAATGTCAAGCAAATGAACGTATTTTTACAGCGTTAATTAAAGGTAATATACCTATTATAAACGACTATGAACGTTAACGCATATAAGCCGGTGTCTGACCTTGACTATAAGCCTAAAAACGATTTAAACTGATGGCCGCAGGGAAGAAGGCTAGGTTTGGAAGGTAAATCACCATAACAGTCCACCTGACACCAAACAATTTCTAACACGGGTAAACCTCCACAAGTGTCGCAGACGGCCATAGATTGCGCATTATCAACCTTAATTTAATCGAGAGCAGCTAATTAAGGGACGATTTAGGTATAATAATAACTAAACACACAAAGCAACAAGATAAGTGAAGGAGTTTGATATCAAATCATGAAAGTCGTATTTATAGAAGATGTATCGGCCAAGGAGAAGAAAGGCGATATTAAAGAGGTATCCGATGGCTATGCCAGGAATTTCCTTTTACCGAGGGGTCTTGCCATGCCGGCAACGTCGGGTTCCGTAAAAACGGCCCAGAAGATAGCCGAGGAACGCGAGAGAAAACGAGTGCGGCAGCATGATGAATATGTCGCACTGGCCGGACAAATTAACGGCCAGGAATTGCATTTCAAGGGTAAAGCCAGCGCCAAAGGGACGCTGCACGGCTCCATTACCAGCGCCGATATTGCTGAAAAGTTGTCCAAGATCGCTAACGTCGATATCGACCGCAAGAAGGTGGCACTCAAAACTACATTACATAAAGTCGGAAGCCACGAAGTCGAAGTTGTTTTCTCCAAAGATGCCATTGCTAAAATAACGGTTATAATTGAAGAGGAATAACCGGAGTTAAATGAAAGAGACCCTTCCTCCTTATGATCTGGATGCCGAAGAAGCAGTCCTGGGATCGCTTCTCATAGACAACGAAGCGATCCCGGAGATCGATACCATCATTGGCACGGAGGACTTTTTCAGCGAACAAAACCAGCTCGTTTATAGCGCTTGCCACAACCTCTCCCTGCGCGATGAGGCTATCAACCAGATAACAGTGGCGCAGGAACTGGTGCGCCATGGCAAGCTCGATGAGATCGGAGGGGCCTCTTATCTGAGCCACCTCGTTTCCATAGTGCCGACCTCGCTGCACGTCAAGCACTATGCTCAGATCGTATTCAGGCTCTCGACTATGCGGCGCCTGATCAGCGCGGCCGGTCAGATTGAATCCATCGGCTATAAAGCTGATCCGGACGTTGACCTTACATTGACCAGGTGCGAGGACATTATTTTCAAGCTCAGGAACAAGCAGGGCCGGGGCGAATTCGTGCCCATTCAAGATGCTTTAAACACCTATTTTGAAGAGGCGGGCAAGACCGCCCACGAAAAAGATATGCAGAGCTTGAGGACAGGGTTCAATGCCATAGACAATGCACTGGGAGGGCTTCAGCGCTCCGAGCTGGTTATACTGGCAGCCAGGACCAGCATCGGCAAGACAAGTTTGGCTTTGAATATAGCCCGCAATGCGGCTATCAATCAGAAGGCCTGTGTAGCAATCTTCAGTCTGGAAATGTCACGCCGCGAAATTATACAGAGGATGCTCTCCAGCGAGTCCAATATCGAATCGCAACATTTCCGCAAGGGAAGGTTTTCCGACCTGGAAGAGAAGCTGCTGCACCGTGATATTATCCCCCGGCTTGCTGATACATCCATATATATCGACGACACGCCCAATATGCGTATCAGCGAAATCCGCAGCAAGGCTAAAAGGCTGCATCTTAAGCGTAATGTCGACATGGTGATTCTCGACTATATACAGTTGGTGCGCGGCGATTCCAGGAATGATAACCGCGTGCAGGAGATCACCGAGATCACTCAATCGCTCAAAGCCCTTGCCAGGGAGATTGATGCCCCGGTCCTTGCCCTATCGCAATTGAGCCGTAACATAGAGCACCGGCAGGAGGGCAAGAGGTTGAAGCAGCAGGTAAAGCCCCAGCTATCCGACCTCAGGGACAGCGGCAGCATCGAGCAGGATGCCGATGTTGTCTTGTTCATACATAGATGGGACAAGATCTACCCCACCGAGGCCGACTGGCAGCGGGAATACGGGGACCAGGAGCCGTATCCCAAAGGGATTGCTCACGTTATCATCGCCAAAAACCGCAACGGCCCCACTGGGGAAGTACCGTTAAGGTTCATACAGGAAATGACGAAATTTGATAACATGATCGTGGAAGTCGGCGCCGCCACGTAGCTATTTCCCGGGGTGATCAGACTATGAGCGAAATCATTTTCAAAGGTTTTCCAGCCAGGGCGGAGGTTACACCGCTTCCCAATATTTTCTTTACCGAGGTGTTGCCGGGTATCGAAAACCTGGCTGAAGCCAAGGCGTTAATGCAGATATGGTTCCTTTTGAGTAGAAGGAAGGGTTATCCCCGCTTTGTTAGCTATAAGGAATTAATCAATGACCCTGTGTTAATGAAGGGCTTCTTCTCTTTGCCTGGCAAATCGGGCGACCTGCTGGGGGAAGCGCTTGACCTGGCCGTCAAGCAGGGTATACTGCTTCATGTCCCCATTGAGGCGGGCGGCCAGCATGACGATGCTTACTTCATTAATTATCAGGCCGAAAAAGAGACCATCGCGAAAATAGTGAACGGTACACTGAAGATCCCCAATATAAATATAAGAAAAATAGAAGAAACCGTACGTGAACAGCCTTCAGACATATATAATCTCTACGAACAAAATATCGGCATGCTTACGCCCATTATTGCGGAGGAACTGCAGGAGGCCGAGCATAAATACCCGGCAGACTGGATACAGGATGCCTTTAAGGAAGCCATCAGGGCTAACGTACGGAACTGGAAATATATCCACAGCATTTTGAAGCGCTGGGAAAGAGAAGGGAAAAAAGATGGAAAACATCTCGGAGATTCTCAGAAAGAAAGAGATCCCGACAGGTACATCAGGGGAAAATACGGACACATGGTACAGCGGTAGCTCTGAGCCGCCGGCCCCGGGCACGGAAAATGAGAATGAGTGCCGCCGGTGCCACGGGACCAAGTTCATCCATCCGCTGATGCCTTCAGGCGAACCTGACTACGGGCGTCTGATACCCTGCGTTTGCGCAAGGCAGGAATCCGCCAATAAGCGCGCCTCCCGGCTTCAGGCCTTAAGCAACCTGGGAAGTCTTTCCAAGTTGACCTTCGACAACCTGCTCCCAGCCGGCCGCGATAGTTCGCCCGTCTCTCAAAAGCTTTTTCAGCTTGCCTTGGATGAAATACGTAAGTTTGCCGAAAACCCGCAGGGATGGATTGTTTTGGTCGGACCGGTCGGAAGCGGCAAAACCCATTTGTCCTGTGCGGTTGCCAACTACCGTATAGATCATGGTTATCCGGCATTCTACATTACTGTAGCTGAGCTACTTGACCATTTGAGATCGGCTTTTAACCCCAATAGCGAGATTGAGTACGATGAGCTTTTTGAGCAGATAAAGGATAGCCAATTGCTCATCCTGGATAATTTAAATTATTCGGGTACCACGGCCTGGTCCAAAGGCAAGCTCGACCATTTGCTTGAGCATCGTTTCAATAGCAGGCTGCCTACCCTGATCACCACCAGCGTAGCCGTCGAAGAGTTCGACAATGATTATGCCGGGCACATCAATGACCCCGAGGTCAGCAAGGTGCTGATACTGAAAAAAGAGTCTTCCAGCCTGCAGAGCCTGGATAGCCTGGACCTTGAGCTGCTGAAAACAATGAGGTTCGAAAACTTTAACTGCAAAGGGCTCAGTGTGTCCGAGGACGTTCGGCAGAACCTGGAGAAGGCCTTCAGCAATGCGAGCGATTTTGCCAAATCCCCTCAGGGTTGGCTGGTATTGCAGGGGCTAAACGGCTGCGGCAAGACACACCTGGCGGCAGCCATTGCCAACCAGTTGCGTGAATCGGGAAAGCAGGTACTTTTCATCGTGGTTCCCGACCTGCTCGACCACCTCAGGTCTTCCTTCGGCCCGGAAAGCCGCCTTTCATATGATGCACTTTTTGAAAAAATTAAAAAAATACCTGTTCTGATCCTGGACGATTTCGGCGAACATTCGGCTACGCCGTGGGCTCAGGAAAAGCTCTATCAGTTGATCAACTACCGCTACAACGCACGGCTGGCCACTGTCATCACAACCTATTTTAACCTCGATGAGATAGATCGGCGTATTAGCTCCCGCATGGTTGATCCCAGCATCAGCCTGGTCTTTGAAATGATTGCGACGGACTACCGCGGCGACTTGAAGACCAGCGGGCCCTCCCGCAATCGCTCCAAGACCAGGAACTAGCAAATCATGCCTCCTTTTTTGAGGCTGCTTTTATTTCCTGTTAAAATGTTTTCTGACACGAAAGTGAACTATACTGTCGTTAACCAGCCTGTCTTAGTTTTAAATGAGAACTACCTGCCGCTGAACATTTGCAAAGTACGCAGGGCGGTGGTGCTTGTGCTGATCGGCAAAGCGGAGGTGGTTGAGAATGGGCGCGGCTACTTTGCAGCCAGCTCCGGTAAATATGAGATACCTTCCGTGATCCGGCTGATATATCTGGTACGCAAACATGCCCATCCCCGCAAAATGACCAAGCTGGAGATATTTAACAGGGACAAGTACACCTGCCAGTACTGCGGCAAGGAAGGCAAAGAGCTCACCCTGGACCATGTCGTTCCCAGGCGGCGCAAGGGCGAGCACACCTGGGAGAATATTGTGGCTGCCTGTATACCCTGCAACAGGCGCAAGGCTGGGAGAACTCCCGCCGAGGCAGGCATGCCGTTGCTGAGACAACCACGGGTGCCTGGAAACACAGGTTTCTATATACCTTATCAATATCTGAGGGCTAGGGAAGAGTGGCAGAAATACCTGCCGCATGCCAGATAGAATTAATCAGGATCTTAAGTCCCTGGCGGGTTTATCAGGACCGCTTCATTGACTGGAACTTCGATCCTCACGCCGGTTTCGAGTTCGGCCATAAACGTTGATTTAATTACGTTTCTTCCAACTATCTTGGCCTTTCCCATCTTGGTCTGAATTTCCTGTCCGATGTCGAGCAATTTACATTTCATATCGCGATATTGATCGTATTCGTAGCCCAGGCAGCAAAGCAGGCGGCCGCACAGTCCCGACGTCTTCATAGGGTTGAGGGCAATATCCTGCTCCTTGGCCATCTTGATAGAAACCGGCACAAACTCGTTCAAGAATGAAACACAGCAAAGTTGGCATCCGCACTTGCCGACGCCTCCGATCAGCTTTGCCTCGTCTCTCGCACCAACCTGCCTGAGCTCTACGTGAGTCCTCAGTTCATGGCTGATCTTGCGCACAAGTTCGCGGAAATCGATCCTCTTCTCGGAATAGAAGAATACGATAAGATGGCTACCGTCCAGATTATATTGAGCGTAAATGGCCTTCATGGGCAGATTGAGGCTTTCTATGAGTTCCTTGGCTTTAGAAAGGGCTTTTTTGGCCCGTCCCCTCTGGTGTTCAGCTTGAGAGGTATCCTCAGGAGTCGCCATGCGGATGATAGGCTTGTAAGGCTCGGCGTTTTCTTCGGTGGTGATTTCTTTGGCGGCCACAACCATTTTACCTAACTCAAGGCCACGGTTGGTTTCGACTACTACCAGGTCATTGAGATTGAGACTCAGGCCGGCCGTATCGAAATGATATATCTTCCCCGCCTGGGTGAAGCGTACTCCGACTATAATTGCCATTATTTATATTAACGGGAGGAATTGATTGCGTATTCGCCCCGTTTCTCCTTTCTGGGCATATCCAGCATGATTACTTCAAACAACAGGTGCAGGTTGGCGTTGCGATTTAGATTTTCTACAGCCCTGTTTAAACAATCGATAAATTCCTTTATTTCAGGCACGGTCATCATATTGGCCCAAGCTTTGATATCCTGTGCACAGTCTATATTAATGACGGCTCCCTCACAATTATATTTTACCAGCAGAACGTCACGACACCATAATAGCCACATCCTTAGAATTTGTTCTGCACTATTCCTATCGGAAGGCAATTGTTGCACATACAAGAGCCGCTCGTCCCAGTTCTGTCCTATGAGCGACACGAACTCGGATAATCTTTCCATTCGATGCGTAAGATATCCCTCATCGTCGAGTGCGTTCAAAGCCCATCCCAGACAGCCACCGGACAGCCTTGCCAGCAACTTGATCTTTTCTTGCGGGACACTTTCCCGGCCGGAGAGCTGTTTCTCTATTTCCGGGGGGGCCATGGGTTTGAGTTCGAACCTTTGACATCTTGAGAGAACGGTCGGCAACAACTTATGCTCCTCTGTTGTCAGCAAGACAATCAGTATATACTGAGGCGGCTCTTCCAGTGTTTTGAGCAGGCAATTGGCGGCCTCTTCCGACATTAAGTCCGCATCATCTATGATGAATACCTTGTATTTACCTTCATAAGGAGGCAAATTGGATCCCCGCTGCATCAGTTCCCTGATCGTATCTATGCTGATTTCGGACGCCTTTTTGCGGTCCTTGGGATCCCGGCCGGCGTTTTTATCGATAGTGATCACGTCGGCATATTTGCCCCGCCCGATACGCTGGCATGTAGGGCAGGATCCACAGGGAGGTTCACTTCCACTGCAATTCAGGGCCCTGGCCAGGTCGAGCGCTAGAGTCATCTTGCCCACGTGAGCCGGACCTACCAGGAGGTAGGCGTGGGCCAATGAACGGAGCTCGATAGAACCCTTGATTATCTTAATAATCCGGTCCTGGCCGACGGTTTGCCACATTTATGCTTTGCCTACGACATCGTATTTCATAAGGTCTGAGTATTTCTGTCTTTTGCGTATAATCCTGGATTTTCCATCCTTGAGCATGGCGACGGCGGGGTGCGGGACCATATTGTAGTTGCTTGACATAGGAATACAGTATGCCCCGCATACCGGGATTGCTATTAAATCGCCGGAAACTATTTTAGGCATGGCTATATCCTTTATTAATATGTCCCCCGACTCGCAATACCTCCCGGCAATGGTGACTTTTGTAGTAAGACGGGCTGTGGCCTTATTAGCCAGCAAGGCCTCATATTTGGACTCGTATAAAGCAGGCCTGATATTGTCCCCCATGCCGCCGTCGACGCAGACATATGTCCGCACTCCGGGTATTTCCTTAATTGAGCCCACTGTATATAGGGCTACGCCGGCCCTTGCTATGATGCTGCGTCCGGGCTCGACTATCAATCTGGGCTTGGCCAGGCCCAGCCGTGAAGTCCAGAAATCCAGCTGCCCCATGATGGTTTCGGCATAGGCGGAAACAGGTGGTATCTCCGACGAAACGGTGTACCTGACAGCGAACCCGCCCCCCGGGCTGAAATCACTCATGATAAAGGAATAACGCGATTTCATTTCAGCGGCGAACTTAAGCACAATTTCCAGCCCCTGCCTGTAGGGGTCGGTATCATCAATAGGGGAACCCAGATGGAAATGCAAGCCCTTTAAAGATATATTTTTCATGGCCATGGCCGACTTGACCGCTTTCTCAGCCTGGCCGGTGCCGATGGGGAAACCAAATTTGCTATCTAAAATGCCCGTAGTAGTATGGCGATGTGTATGAGGGTCCACGCTTGGATTAAGCCGCAGGAGTATATTCACCCTTGTGCCTTTAGCAGAGGCCAGCCGGTTGAGCAGCTCGAGTTCATAATAATTGTCAACGACAATACGGCCCAAGCCCCAGTCCAGCGCCATTTTGAGCTCGCTTTCACTCTTATTGTTGCCGTGAAAAAATACCTTGTCGGCCGGGAAATCAACTGACTGGGCTACGCTTATCTCTCCGCCGGACACCGTGTCCATGCCCAATCCCTCTTCTTTCAATATTTTCGCCAGCGGCCTGCTGGTAAAAGCCTTCGATGCATAAGCCACCACGCAATTCTTATGGCGAGTGCTGAACTCGCTCACAAATTCGCGGCAAATGCTTCTTATGGTAGCTTCATCGAAGACGTAAAGCGGCGAGCCGTATTTTCTCAACAGGTCCGAGCAGTCGCAACCGCCTATCGTTAGATGGTCATTCTTCTTGCTTATCTGAACAGTCAGTGGAAATAGTTCAAGCCTATTTACTGTCATAGGATTATTCTGCTATCATTAATATATATGCTGACGGTATTATACACTATCCGATACTGTGGCTGTCATATTAAATCGAGTTACCCCGTAAAGAACCAATCGAAGCGAATGTACTAAAATAGTAGTGGTTCCCCATTTGACAAAAAAGACAATTATTGATATACTACAAATTTGCGATCATGCCATTCCAACCTATGACAGTAGTATTAGTCCCCGCATAAAAAATCCGCGCGTGTCAATTGTTTAGTTAATTTGGCAATCAGTTCGCAACCGATCGGGAATTTGCATCGACAGGAGAAGATATGTCTGTTTCTGCAGCCAAAGAGAATCAACATTTACCCATAGTTAAAAGCAAAAACTACGCCCGTCTGCCGCAGGTGCTGGAGATACCCAATCTAATTCAGGTTCAACTGGACTCTTTCAGGTGGTTTATGGAGGAAGGGATCAAGGACCTGCTGCAAGAAGTATCGCCTATAAAAGATTTTACGGGCGGTAAAATGGAGCTTTCCTTTACAGGCTACGAGTTCCGCCCGCCTACTTATGATGTGGCCGAATGCCGTCAGAGGGACATGACTTACCAGTCCAATCTTTATGTCCGTGCCAGCCTGTTAATCAAAGAAACGGGCGAGATTAAGGAGCAGGAAGTCTTTCTGGGTGAGATACCCTTGATGACGGAGAACGGTACCTTCATAATCAGCGGCGCCGAGAGGGTAGTGGTAAACCAGTTGATTCGCTCCCCTGGCGTGTACTTTACCACAACCGTTGAGGAGAACGGACGCAGGCTGTGCTACGCCAAACTGATTCCGGAGCATGGCGCCTGGCTTGAATTTGAAACATCCAATAAGGATGTAATCTGGGCCAAGATCGACGGCAGAAGGAAGATAGCGGTCACCACTTTGCTGCGCGCTATCAGTAGTGAAGGTGATCCCGAAGATGCTCTCGACTGTGAGACGGATGAAAAGATTCTGGACCTTTTCAAGGATGACGACGATAACCCCGATCATAAATACATCCAGGCGACAGTAGATAAAGAGCCCGAATCGATTAGGACGAAAAAGGAATCGCTCATTGATATCTACAAAAAGCTTCGCCCGGGCGAGCCGCCCGACGGTGAGAGTGCCAAGAGCCTGATCATTAATATGTTCTTCCACCCCCGGCGCTACGATCTGGGGCGCATCGGGAGATTCAAGCTCAATAAACGGCTGGAGTACGAAGAGCGCGGCTATCATGTGACTTCGCGTGCCCTCAAGCCGCGTGACATGGTGGAAATTATCCGCAAGATTGTACAGATAAACAATGAAAGGGTGCAATCGGACGATATCGATCACCTGGGCAATCGCAGGGTGAGGACGACCGGCCATTTGATCCAGAACCAGTTCAGGGTCGGCCTTATCCGCCTGGAGAGGACTATCAAAGAGCGCATGAGCCTGCAGAGCGATGATCCCACACCTGCCAACCTTATTAATAACAGGCCTATCATAGCTTCCATGAGGGAATTCTTTGGTGGTTCCCAGCTATCCCAGTTCATGGATCAGACTAACCCCCTGGCGGAATTAACACATAAGCGCAGGTTATCGGCTATGGGCCCTGGCGGCCTATCCCGTGAACGCGCCGGCTTCGACGTGCGCGACGTGCACCATTCGCACTACGGCAAGATCTGCCCCATCGAGACTCCTGAAGGTCCTAACATCGGTTTAATCGGTTCACTTGCCACTTATGCCAGGATCGACACGCTCGGCTTTATAGAGACCCCCTACCGCAAGGTTTACAACGAGTTGGATAACGATTCAAAAAAGCTGATAGGCAGGATCCTTAAGCAGGATGTTACTGATAGCAAAAAGAAAAATGTAGCCCGTGGCGGGGCCCTTGTGGATGAAGCGCTTGCTAAGAAGCTGGCGGCTTTAGGCAAGACCAAGGTTAAGATTATCCCTTACGTGTCCGGCGAGATCGAATATTTCACAGCCGACAAAGAAACTAATAAATGTATTGCGCAGGCCAACGCACCGCTGAATATACGCGACGAGTTTATCGAGGAACGCATCGGCGCTATCCGCTCCGGAAAATATGTGATGGAACCGCCCGAGAGAATCGATTATATGGATGTTTCACCCAAGCAGGTCTTTAGCGTGACTACGGCGCTAATACCTTTCCTGGAGCACGACGATGCCAACCGCGCCCTGATGGGTTCGAACATGCAGAGGCAGGGTGTACCTCTGATCAAACCCGAAGCTCCGCTTATAGGTACCGGCATGGAGAGCGAAGTGGCCAAATACAGCGGCCAGGTTGTCTATGCCAGGGAAGCTGGCGAAGTTGTCGCTGTCGATAGCCGCAAGATCGTGATTAAGAGCGATGGCAGAAAACAAGAGTATCCGCTGACCAAGTTCTACCGGACCAACCAGGGAACCTGTATTAACCAGCACCCTATAGTTAAACACGGCGATATTATTAAACAGGGGCAGGTCATAGCGGATGGAGCAGCCACGCAGGACGGCGAACTCGCACTGGGACAAAATGTTCTGTGTGCATTCATGACCTGGCGCGGATATAACTTTGAAGACGCCATCATCATCAGCGAGAGGCTGGTCAAGATGGATAAATTCACCTCCATCCACATTGAAAAATACGAAGTAGAAGCACGGGAAACCAAGCTCGGCAAAGAGGAGATTACCAAGGATATTCCTAATGTTGGTGAGGAAAGCCTGAGGGACCTCGATGAGGAGGGTGTAGTCAGGGTTGGCGCCGAAGTAGGCCCCGGTGACATACTCGTCGGGAAAATTACGCCTAAAGGCGAGACCGAGCTGACTGCGGAAGAAAAATTGCTGCGGGCTATATTCGGCGAGAAAGCCAGGGAAGTTAAAGATACTTCTTTGAGGGTCCCGCACGGTGAGGGCGGCAAGGTAATCGAAGTTAAAGAATTTTCAGGCGACAACCATGCGGACTTGCCGGCTAACGTAATCAAGCTGGTGCGTGTATGGATCGCTCAGCGCCGCAAGATATCGGTAGGAGATAAGATGGCCGGACGCCACGGGAACAAGGGCGTTATATCCATCATACTTCCCGAAGAGGATATGCCATTCCTGCCCGACGGCAGACCGGTTGACATCGTGCTTAACCCCATCGGCGTGCCTTCACGTATGAATATAGGCCAGATACTTGAAACCCACCTGGGCCTGGCCGCCGATATATTCGGTGAGAGAGTTATCAACCCCATTTTTGACGGCGCTGATAACGTGGCCATAGAAGACCAACTGGGAAAGGCATGGATTGTGCAAAAGTGCCGTGAACAGGGCGTCATCAATCAGGATCGCCTGGATGCCCAGGGAACGGCCGATGTCAAGAAATGGCTGAGTGAGCATGTATTTAATGCCGACAAAGTGTTGGATTCGAGCGGCAAATACCGTGGCGAAGCCAGGAGGGCCAGCCTCATCCTGTGGCTTGAAACGGAGAAGGGCATTGAGATGACGACCGTAGACAGGAATATCAGCAATGAGGATCTGGATGAACTGGTTGAGAAAGTTTACCTGGAGAAAAAACTGGTGCCTCCCACTTTCGGCAAAATTCAGCTTCGCGATGGAAAGACCGGCGATCTTTTCGATCAGCCTGTGACCGTAGGCGTTATCTATATGATGAAACTCATACATCTTGTGGATGATAAAGTGCACGCAAGGTCAACCGGACCTTACTCGTTGATTACACAGCAGCCGTTGGGCGGTAAAGCCCAGTTCGGCGGACAGCGCTTCGGAGAGATGGAAGTCTGGGCGCTTGAGGCTTATGGCGCCAGCCATACCCTGCAGGAACTTCTGACAGTCAAGTCGGATGACGTCCAGGGTAGGGCCAAGGCCTATGAAGCTCTGGTAAAGGGAGAAGATGTACTTCAGCCCGGCGTGCCTGAATCGTTCAAGGTGCTTTTCATGGAGCTGCGCAGCCTCGGGCTGGCAGTCGAGCTGCTTAATGAAGAAGACCAGAGCATACAGCTTTTCGAAGATAAGAAGAAAATGATTAACATACCCAAAGCTTTAAGATAGGGGTAAAAAGTGTTTGAAATAAACGATTTTAATGCAATCCGCATATCCCTGGCATCGCCCACACAGATTGAGGAATGGTCTTACGGTGAGGTGACCGAGCCTGAGACCATAAACTACAGGACGCTTAAGCCGGAGAAAGACGGGCTATTCTGCGAAAGGATATTTGGACCTGTTAAAAACTACGAATGCTATTGTGGTAAATACAAAAAGATCCGCTATCGCGGCGTGACCTGCGAAAGATGTGGCGTTACGGTGGAGCATTCCAAAGTCCGGCGTGAGCGTATGGGACACATTACTCTGGCGGCCCCGGTGGCGCACATATGGTTTGCCAAGGGCGTTCCCAGCAGGCTGGCTCTTCTACTCGATATTTCCCCCCGCAACCTCGAGCGTGTGCTTTATTTTGCACAGTATGTGATAGTTACCGTCAATGCCGAGGCTTGCAAGCAGAGGCTGGAAGAGTACCAGGTCAGCAAAAAACAAGAGCTTTTGAAGGCCCTGGGCGAGGCAGAAGCCGAAGCCCCTAACGGCAAAGCTGACACGGAGAAAAATGCCGATAAAAAGCGTGATCTCGAAGAGAAACTGGCTGATCTCGAAAGCGATGCCAAAGTCGACCTTTCCGAAATAGCCAAGCTGCCTCTGCAGGTCCTTAGCGAGAGCGAGTATCAACATTATAAGGAAAAGTACGGTGATGCTTTTGAAGTTGGGATGGGTGCCGAAGCCGTGCTGAATATCCTTAAAGCCATGAACCTGGAAGAATTAAGGCAGAAGCTGGTCAAGGATATCAGGTCCAGCGAAGGCCAGAAGCACAAGAAATTAAGCAAACGGTTGCGCATTGTAGAAGCATTCTGGCGCAGCGGCAATAAGCCTGAGTGGATGGTGTTCACAGTTCTGCCAGTGTTGCCGCCCGAACTGCGCCCCATCGTTCAGCTTGACGGCGGAAGGTTCGCCACCAGCGACCTTAACGATCTTTACCGCAGGGTCATCAATCGCAATAACCGTTTAAAGAAACTTATGGAACTGGGAGCGCCGGAGATTATTGTTCGCAATGAAAAAAGGATGCTTCAGGAAGCCGTTGACGCCCTGATCGACAATGGACGGAGGGGCAGGCTACCCAGCGCCGCTACTACTCACAAGCTCAAGTCGTTATCGGATATGCTGCGTGGCAAGCAGGGCCGCTTCCGTCAGAACCTGCTGGGCAAGCGTGTGGACTATAGCGGACGTTCGGTTATCGTGGTCGGGCCGGAATTGAAACTGCATCAGTGCGGTTTGCCCAAACATATGGCACTGGAGCTGTTCAAGCCTTTTGTTATGCGAAGATTGATAGAGCAGGGCTTTGCTCATAACATAAAGAGCGCCCGCAGGCAGGTCGAGCGTGCCAGGTTGGAGGTTTGGGATATACTGGCTGAAGTGATCAAAGAACGCCCGGTAATGCTGAATCGCGCCCCCACACTACACAGGCTCAGTATCCAGGCCTTTGAGCCGATACTTATCGAGGGCAGTGCCATACAGCTTCACCCGCTGGTCTGCTCGGCATTCAATGCCGACTTCGATGGCGACCAGATGGCCGTCCATGTGCCGCTTTCCCGGTCCGCTGTCCGTGAAGCAAGGGAGCAGATGCTGAGTGTGCACAATATGTTGTTGCCAAGCTCGGGCGAACCGGTCATGACTCCTACCCTGGATATGGTGCTGGGCTGTTATTACCTGACCAACATGAAGCCCATTACCGACGGCACGCCCAAAATGTTCGGAAGCCCCTCCGAAGCTATACTGGCCTATGAGATGTTCAACATCACAGGTGATAGCGTGTACCCTTCGTTACATGAAGAGATCAAGGTGCGTATAAAGGGCACTGAAATAAAAGAAGAGCAGCCCGTGACGGAAGAAGTTACGGAAGCTGTGGAATCTGTGGAATCTGCGGAAACTGCGGAAACTCCAGCCATCTCGGAAATGGAAGAAAGCGTGGAAACCACCAAACAGGAAGAGGAACTACGCATGGCTGGTCCGCAGAGCCGGATCATAAATACCAGCGTCGGCCGCATAATCTTCAACAGGATCGTACCCAGCGATTTGCGCCAGCATGAACCTTATGGCGGATTTTGCAACTTTGCCACGAGCAAGGGGGACCTGCGCCGGCTGGTATCCGAATGCTTCCGCTGGTGCGGCCGTGAAAAGACCGTACGCATGCTCGACGAGCTTAAGCGCGTCGGCTTCGAATATACTACCAAATCGGGCACCACCATCTCGGCCAGGGATATAGAAGTGCCCAAAACCAAGCCTAAGCTTATTGCCAAAGGTGACGAGGATATCGCCATACTGCAAAACCAGTTTAACAGGGGACTGATCACTGATGAAGAGTACGAAACGCAGGCCATAGATGTCTGGACCAAGGTCACTAACGATATTGAAAACGAGATAAAGAAATCGCTCGACAGGTACGGCGGCGTTTACATGATGGCTTTTTCGGGCGCCAAAGGTAATATTTCCCAGATAAGGCAGATGGCCGGCATGCGCGGTCTGATGACTGATCCTTCGGGACGTATCATCCCGTTCCCCATCAAGGCAAGTTTCCGCGAAGGCCTCTCGGTCATGGAGTATTTCATGTCGACCCACGGCGCACGCAAAGGTCTGGCCGATACGGCCTTGAGGACATCAGATGCAGGTTACCTGACCAGGCGCCTGATCGACGTTGCCCAGGAACTGATCGTTTTGGAAGAGGATTGTGGCTATTCCGGTGACGGCCTTGAATTCTCGGCCATAATAGACGAGAAAGAAAAGGGTTTGCTGCCGGCTTTTGACGAACGTATGAAGGGTCGCCTGGCGGCCAAAGATATAGTGGATCCTCAGACGGGTGAGATCATCGTCGCCCGCAACGAGACGATCGACGAGGAAAAAGTTAAGCTGATCCTTCAGGCGCAGCTAAAGTCCATCAACGTCAGGTCGCCACTGATCTGCAATTCCAAGCGGGGTGTCTGCCGGCATTGCTACGGGCGTGACCTTTCAACGACGGAGATGGTCAAGATCGGGACCGCCGTCGGTATTATCGCAGCCCAGAGCATCGGTGAACCCGGCACTCAGCTTACGCTGCGCACATTCCACACCGGTGGCGTGGTGGGCGCAGATATCACTACAGGTCTGCCCCGAGTCGAAGAGCTTTTCGAAGCAAGGGTGCCTAAGGGCAAGGCCATCCTGACCGAGATCGATGGAACGGTAAATATGAACGAGGTGGTCGAGGACGGCAGTTTGCAGCGCCGTGAGATAACCATTACCCATGTTGAAGCTTATCCCATAGAGCACGAGATTCCGCCCGGATACAAAGTAGTTACTGAGAATAATATAGCCGTCAGGCGCGGCGATGTCCTTGCCCAGCCGGGTAAGGCTCTTGTTAAAGGCGATGACGTGGAAAGTCACCCGCTGGTCGCACGTGTCGACGGTATGGCCAGGGTGGAAACAGGTAAGGTCATTATAACCTACGAAGATAAAGACGAGCGCAAATACGAAGTGCCGGTTACCAGCCATGTTCTGGTCAGGCAGGGAGATTACGTAAGGGCCGGGGACAAGCTGGTTGAAGGCGTAAAAGACCCGCAGGATATCCTGCATATCAACGGACGAAACGATGTACAGCACTATCTGATCGCTGAAGTACAGAAGGTATACCGCTCGCAGGGCGTGAGTATCAACGACAAACATATTGAGACCATCATCAGGCAGATGCTCCGTCGCGTGAGGGTGGAGTTCTCGGGCGATACCGACCTGCTGATCGGCGATCTGGTCGACAGGCTCGACTTCGAAAATATCAATGCCAAGATGGAAGCTGAGGGAGGCGACCAGGCGGTGGCCCGTCCCGTGCTGCTGGGCATCACCCGCGCTTCGCTCAACACCGATAGCTGGCTGGCAGCGGCTTCCTTCCAGGAGACCACCAGGGTGCTGGCCGAAGCGGCCATTTGGGGCAAGACCGACAGGCTGCATGGTCTCAAAGAGAACGTAATTATCGGCAAGCTGATACCTTCTAACAGTACTCTTACGCAGAGATTTGGCAAGCCATCCAATTTATTGCTGGATGATGGGCCCATCGTCTTTTCGGAGCCGGTGGAGAACTTGCTGGAAGTTACCGAGAGCCCGGTTGCCGTTGAAGAAGTCCCTGATGTCAACGGTGAACAAGAATAGTTCTCTTTTCCGTTAACGCATAACAACTGGGTCCCTGCCGAGGCGGGGACCCTTCATTTTGGAATCTGATTGCTTCATCTTTGTTAAAATTCCTGTGATATAATGCTACTAAAGCGAAATTAGATATGGCTGAAATGCAGGAAGAGGAATCATCGAGGATAGTCTCAGGCAAGCTGAGCCCGGAAGATAATTCGCTGGATGCCAACCTCAGGCCCAGGAGGCTCGCCGACTTTATCGGCCAGCAGAAGGTCAAGGACAACCTCGAGATCGGCATCAAGGCCGCTCAGAAGCGCAGCGAAGCCATCGATCACATTCTTCTTTACGGACCACCCGGCCTGGGGAAAACGACCCTGGCCTTCATCATCGCCGGTGAGATGGGAGTTAATATTAAGGTAAGCTCCGGTCCTGCCATTGAGCGTCCGGGTGATCTGGCCGCCATTCTCACCAACCTGCAAAAAGGCGACGTTCTTTTCATCGACGAAGTCCACCGCTTGAGCAGGATCGTGGAGGAGATACTGTATCCTGCCATGGAAGATTATGCCCTGGACATCATCCTCGGCAAAGGTCCCGGCGCCAGGAGCCTGCGTTTAAATCTGCCCCGCTTCACCTTGATAGGCGCTACTACACGCTTTGCAGCCATGAGCTCTCCCCTGAGGGACCGCTTCGGCTCTGTATACAGGCTGGATTTTTACGATGTGGAATCTATAGCAGCCATTATCAAACGTTCTGCCGAGATATTGAAGTTAAAGATCGATAAGGAGAGCATCGAGCTGATCGCCTGCCGGGCCAGGGGCACACCTCGTGTAGCCAACCGGCTTTTGAAACGTATCCGTGACTACGCTCAGGTCAAGGCCAATGGGGTAGTGGACGGCAAGGTCACGCTCGAAGCTATGGGCAAGCTGGAAGTGGACAAGCTGGGGTTGGATGAGATCGACCGCAAGGTCCTCAGGACGATCATCGAGAAATTCGAGGGCGGCCCGGTCGGGCTGGACACTATAGCCGCATCCATCAGCGAAGAATCCGACACCATCGAAGGCGTCTATGAGCCCTATCTATTGCAACTGGGGTTCCTGGACAGGACACCCAGGGGACGTGTGGCTACGCGCCTGGCCTATGAACACCTGGGCATCGCTTATAAGAAAGGTTCAACCCCGCAGGGCAGCCTTTTCTAAAATTATTGCGCACAATAATTTATTTTGCTCAACAACGTTTAGATGATTGAGATTATTGTGTCATTTTGGGGAAAGTGAAGTTTCAAAAAATCGCCTTTGGTTATGCCATTGTGTTTGATTGCACCTAACCCGAATTCGCTAGCTCGTATAAGTCGTCAGCATCTCGTGATAGTGTGCAATACAACTCCATGCTACGTATCTAAGCCTTTAGATTATTTCTTGAGAAATAATCAAGGTAGTTACCCCGAGGCCAGAAAACCTATTGGACGCCGAACCGGAAACTGGCGCTGGTAGCCCCGGTAGTTTTTAGCGCCAAACATTATCTAACTACCCGCGCTGTAGCCACATATGAGATAATAGACGCGCGCGGAGATATGGCATGAGCGTAGACCACAAGGCAAAGCAAGATAGCAAACAGACGATCACCACGCACGAAGGCAAGGAACAAAACGAACCAAATGCACATGACCAGACCCCACCCAAAATCTTGTACCACTACACCGACCAGGCTGGCCTAATAGGCATATTAAGTAGCAAGACCCTGTGGGCCACGAAGATACAGTACCTCAACGACGCCAGCGAGCACACCGAACCTCTGTCAATTGCACAATCCGTCCTCGACAGAATGACCGTGCAAAACGCAAAGAAACCGAAAGCGGTGCAAATCATAGACTTCATGAAACAGGATCTTAGATCGTCAACGCATGTCAACATCTGCATATCGTCATTCTGCACTGACGGCGACCTCCTGAGCCAGTGGCGAGGCTATGGCCTCCCAAGAGTGGCCTACTCCATCGGATTTGACACCAGGACGCTACTTACAGACATCTCGACAAAAGAGTTCGAATTAAAGCCCTGCCGATACTATGACAACGCAGGTTACGAAGACGAAATTGCCCAAGAAATAGGGACCTACCTCAAACAGGCACTCAAGACCGGCGCGATCCGAGACAGGTTCCCCGATGGATTTATCAAGAAAGCCGCAACCATGAAACGAGACTGCTTCCGAGAAGAAAGCGAGTGGCGTCTGGTCTCCTCCACCGCACGAGAGTTTGACGAACCCAACTTCAACTACCGCAGCACTAGATCCTTAATCAGTCCCTACTATGCAATCCCATTCAACCCCGTATGTATACGAAAGGTGATCGTGGGGCCATGCCAGTATCCAAAACTAGCGCAAGATGCCGTCCAAGGACTAGGCTTCAAGCACAAAATATAACACATTAAGGGCATGAACGTGGAGATCTCCCAAATCCCATACCGCGTGTTTTGAGACCAGCACCCTCGGAATCAGATTAGTTCCACGCCGAAATTTCAACGCCATCAAGTAATCGTGGCCTCACCATCCAAATATTGTGTCTGTCGACCTACAAAGCCGATGGCTGCAGAGTGAGGGTCATAGTGTGCGCTATATTCGGCGTCCAAAGTAATTTCAGATACGTTTAACCATTTGCCAATATCTTCTTGGTGGCACTGATCTGACACCCAAACTCGAACTTCTGCTAGCATTTCCCCTATTTGACAGAGCGTAAATCTTATTATAAACTATATTTCATTAGTCCTCTGGTGGTTAGAGCGAGGCGGCACCACCCGTTCCCATCCCGAACACGGAAGTGAAACGCTTCAGCGCAGACGATACTGAGGGAGGGATTCCTTGGGAAAATATGCCACTGCCAGAGGCTTTTTTTATGCCCTTTTTCCGACAGCTCACCGTACTTCATCCTGTTTGAAGCTGTCACTCTTTGACTTCAAGTATGGTTCAACATATAATTCATATGAAAGAGTGAATTTACAGACCAATCTGATTACACTTTTTCGAGGTTACTATGGCTAGTAGATTTGAGAAATTTTCTGAGCGTGCACGCCGGGCACTCACTCGTGCCCAGGAAGAGGCGCAGCACTTCGGTCATAATTATATTGATACCGAGCATATATTGCTCGGCCTTATTGCAGAAGAAGACAGTGTCGCCAGCCAGGTTCTTGCCAACCTGGGGGTAGCCGTAAGCAAAGTCAGGTCGGCGGTTGAATTCATAGTGGGTCGCGGCGGCCGGCCGAATACCAGCGAGGTTGGGCTGACGCCCAGGGCCAAGAAAGTTATCGAGCTGGCAGTTGATGAAGCCAGGCGTCTTAACCACAGCTATATAGGTACCGAGCACCTGCTTTTGGGACTTTTAAGGGAGCGTGAGGGATCGGCGGCGGGTGTGCTGGAGAGCCTGGGAGTGACCCTCGACCGTGTAATGACTGAGGTCAACAAGCTGCTCAATACCGGCAGCGGCCAGGCCAGGGCAGTCACCAAGGAAGGCGCCAGGACGCCCATTCTCGATCAATTGGGTGTCGACCTTACCGGGCTGGCACGTAACGGCAAGCTGGACAATATCGTCGGCAGGGAAAAGGAGTGCGAGCGCATCATCCAGATACTCAGCCGGCGCACTAAAAATAACCCCGCTTTGATAGGCGAGCCGGGCGTCGGCAAATCGGCCATCGTGTCCAAGCTGGCCCAGCAGATCGTGACGGGGGATATACCTGAGCCTCTCAGGAATAAAAGGCTGGTGACCCTGGATATAGGGTCGCTGGTGGCAGGCACGAAATACCGCGGTGAATTTGAAGAGCGGCTGAAGAAGGTAATAGATGAGATCAAAAGCGCGGGCAACTGCATAGTCTTTATAGATGAGCTGCATACCATAGTCGGAGCAGGCGCGGCCGAGGGCGCAGTTGATGCTTCCAACATCCTGAAGCCTTCGCTGTCGAGGGGTGAAATCCAGTTCATCGGCGCCACCACGCTGGACGAATACCGCAAATATATTGAAAAAGACGCCGGACTGGAAAGGCGCTTTCAACCTGTGATGGTAACCGAACCGACGGTTGAACAGACCGTGGCTATCCTGAAAGGAATCAGACACCATTACGAGGACTATCACAAGCTGATTATTAACGATGACGCACTTCAGACGGCGGCCTCTATGGCGGCACGCTACATATCCGATAGATTCCTGCCGGACAAGGCCATCGATATTATGGATGAAGCGTCCTCGCGCGTCAGGATCAAGAAGGGGGTTGTCCCCATCAGCATTGCCGAGGCCCAGAAAGCACTGGAGAACCTGCGGCGCGACAAGGACAATGCCATTGGGTCACAGCAGTATGAGATGGCTGCCGAGCTTCGCGACAGGGAAGTCCAGCTCCAGAACAAGGTCAAGGGCATGGAGCAGGAGTGGCAGGATACTAAGAAGAAGGAAACCCCGGTGGTGACCGAAGAGGATATCGCCGAGGTTGTCAGCATGTGGACCGGTATACCCAAGGACAGCCTTACCACGGATGAAAAGGAACGCCTGCTCAAGATGGAAAAGTCGCTGCACGAAGATATCGTGGGTCAGGATGAAGCGATCATAACCATTGCCAGGGCCGTACGTCGTGCCAGGGCCGGCTTGAAGGACACCCGGCGCCCCATCGGCAGCTTTATTTTCCTGGGTCCGACCGGAGTGGGCAAGACCGCGCTGGTGAAAGCCCTGGCCAAGTTTATGTTCAAGAACGAAGACGCTATGGTCAGGCTGGATATGTCCGAGTTTATGGAACAGCACAACGTCGCCAGGCTGGTGGGAGCTCCTCCGGGATACATCGGCTATGAAGAGGGAGGCCAGCTTACCGAAGCCGTCAGGCGCAGCCCCTATTGTGTAATCCTCCTGGACGAGATTGAGAAGGCGCATAAGAACGTGTTCGACATCCTGCTCCAGATCATGGATGACGGGCACCTTACGGATGCCAAAGGCCGCAGGGTAGATTTCCGCAATACCATCATGGTTATGACATCCAACGTGGGCGCCGATGAGATCAAGAAGAATAAAGGGCTGGGCTTCAGCGTTAACGCTGATGAAGTAAAATCCCGCCAGGGCGCCTACGACAAAATGAAGGACATCGTGATGCGTGAGATGAAGAATAAATTCAGGCCTGAATTCCTGAACCGCATCGATGCTTCTGTTGTCTTTCATGCCCTCACCAAGGAGCATATCCGCCAGATCGTCGACCTCATGCTGCGTGAGGCTGTCACCTCTATGGGAGAGAAGAAGATCACTCTGGAGGTCTCAGAAGCTGCCAGGGATTTCCTGGGCGAAAAGGGATACGATCCGGAGTACGGCGCAAGGCCTCTGCGCCGCGTGATCCAACAGGAAGTGGAAGATAAACTCTCCGAGAACGTGCTGCGCGGTGAATACGAGACCGGCTCCAAGGTGCTGGTGGACTATGACGGCTCACAGATAGTTATTCATAAGCTTGAAGAAGCTGTCCTGCTGAGCGGTGAGAGCAAGCTATTGACCGGCGAAAGCAACCACTTGCTCACTGACACCAATCCTTAAACCGATCCGGGTAACACTGGGAATTGAGAAGGGCGGGGCCAGTTTAACAAGCTGCAGCCCCGCCCTTTATTTTTACCCCGATATGTCATCAGGGCAAATTGCGACTGTTTTTGTTATTATTGGCTTAATGCATATCCGTAAGCGTTATGTGAAAAATGGAAAAACATAAGGTAAAGACCGTCTATATTTGCCAGAACTGCGGCAAGGAATGTCCCAAGTGGGAGGGGCGGTGTCCCGGTTGCCAGGAATGGAATTGCCTGGTGGAGAGCACTGTATCTGTGACCAAACACGCTGCTGGGAAACCTGCTGATGCTGGCAGCCCCCTGCATGAATTGGCCAAAGTCCAGAAGGACAGTTACGCCAGGATGGCCTTCCCCATTGAGGAATTGAACCGGGTACTGGGGGGTGGACTGGTAGCAGGATCGGTCGTCCTCATAAGTGGCGACCCGGGCATCGGCAAATCTACACTATTACTCCAGATTTCCGATGCAGTGGCCGCTAGAGGGGGCCAGGTTATTTACATTTCAGGTGAGGAGTCTTCTCAGCAGCTTAAAATGCGCGCCGACCGGTTGAATGTCAACGGAAGCGGGCTCTTTATCTACCCCGAAACCAACATGGAAAATGTCATGGCCAGACTGGAGTCCGCCGAGCCCAAGCTTGTTATCGTGGATTCCATTCAAACGGTTTATATGGAGGATATCAACGGCGCTCCCGGCAGCATCAACCAGATACGTGAATGTACGCTGCGTTTATTGAGGTGGGCCAAGAAATCCGGCGTGGCCGTTTTTATCTCGGGCCATGTGACTAAGGACGGCGCTATCGCAGGTCCCAAAGCGCTGGAGCATATCGTGGACGTGGTACTTTATCTCGAGGGCGAGTCCTTCAACAGCTATCGTATACTGAGGAGCGCCAAAAACCGCTTCGGTTCCACCAATGAAGTCGGTGTCTTTGAGATGAGCGGCGCCGGGCTGATGGAGGTGCCCAACCCGTCGCAGTTCTTCCTGGAATCCTATATGAACGGCACGATCGGCGCTGCCGTCGTACCGACATTGGAAGGCAGCAGGCCGCTACTGGTGGAGATTCAGGCGCTGACCAGCCCTTCGGCTTACGGTCCTCCCCGGCGCATATGCAACGGTGTGGATTTCAACCGCCTGCTGATGATAGCGGCCGTCCTGACCAGACGGGCCGGCGTAGGCCTCTACAATCAGGACGTGATCGTGAACGTGACCGGCGGCATTAAGATTTCAGAGCCTGCCGCAGACCTGGGCATCGCCCTGGCCATTGCTTCCAGCTTCAAAGATGCCAGGTCTATTCCCGGCACGGCAGCGGTTGGCGAGATAGGGCTGAGCGGCGAACTGAGGTCGGTCACTCAGATCGAAAGGCGCATATCCGAAGCAGCCAGGCTGGGTTTTACACGCTGCATCATACCGGGCACGTTTAAAAAAGCTTTACACGATATTGACGGCATTGAGATCATCAAGGCCGATAATGTAGCCGCGGCACTCAGACTGGGACTGGAAAAGGCCGTAAAGAAAAAAGAGCAGGACCTGGAATAACGTGCTCAAAGTAGCTGCAATCGTGGTGAGCGCCGGCGCCGGGCAGAGAATGGGCTCGGATAAAACCTTCCTGAAGCTGGGAGATAAACCTCTGATAGCCTGGCCGGTCGACGTCTTACAAAATAGCAAATCAATCGGCAGCATCATCCTGGTTTTACAGAAAGATAAGCTGGATATGGGAAGACAAATGACAACTGGGCGGGGTTGGACAAAGGTTTCCGGCATATGCGCCGGGGGAGAATTGAGGCAGGACTCGGTGAAGAACGGTTTAGCGCTGTTGGCCGATTATGACTGGGTGGTCATACAGGACGGCGCCCGCCCTTTCCTTACCGAGAAATTAATAGCGGACGGCATCGAGGCGGCCGAGCCGACGGGAGCTTCCGCAGCTGCGATTGAGGTAAAAGATACTATTAAGCAGGTCGATGGGACAGGCATAGTAATGCAAACCTTGCAGCGCGAAAGTTTAAGGGCCGTGCAGACGCCGCAGGTGTTCCGGACAGCAATCCTGAAAAAAGCTTACGATACATTTAAAAGCCGGGTCACGGATGATGCAGGGATAGTGGAGCTGGCCGGATACAAGGTAAAATTATATCCCGGAGAATATGAAAATATTAAGGTAACCACGCCGGAAGATTTACTATTGGCGGAAATGATTGCAAGGAAAAGGGTGAATCATGAGAACGGGGATCGGGTATGATGCGCATGCGCTGATAGCGGGCAGGCGGCTTATCCTGGGCGGGGTTGAGATTCCCTTCGAAAAAGGGCTTGACGGTTATAGCGATGCCGATGTTCTGGTACACGCTATTATGGACGCCTTGCTGGGAGCTGCCGGGTTGAAGGACATCGGCCATCAATTCCCCAGCGGCGATCCACGTTTTAAAAATGCTTCCAGCATCGGCCTACTTGAGCAGGTAAGACGCATGGTTGCCGGCAAAGGGTATGTCATAAAAAATGTCGACAGCGTGTTGATCGCCCAGGTGCCCAAAATCGCCCTTTACATCGATGAAATGAGGGCCAATATAGCCGCTGCTCTCAGGATCGACGATGACCAGGTGATGGTCAAGGCGACCACCACCGATGGGCTGGGTTTCATAGGCAAAGGTGAAGGCATGGCAGCTTATGCCGCGGCCATGCTGGAAGAATGATCATACTGTACTAGAGGTGTTTCATGAAGATATTCAGTACCCTGTCCGGCCGGAAAGAGGAGTTTGCCCCGCAGGGCAATGAAGTAAAAATGTATGTTTGCGGCGTCACCGTATATGACGTCTGTCATTTTGGGCACGCTCTAAGCTATATCACATTTGACGTCATCCGGCGCTATCTGGAGTACCGCGGTTATAAGGTGAAATATGTGCAGAATTTCACCGATATCGACGACAAAATAATTAACCGTTCCAATGAGAGGAATATACCCTGGAAAGAACTGGTGGAAAAATATATCGCTGAATTTTTCATTGACATGGACGCCCTCAATATCAAGCGCGCCACCATCTATCCCCGGGCCACCGAAGAGATACCCATGATCATCCAGGTCATCCAGGCGCTTGTAGATAAGGGGCATGCATACCGTGCCGACGGCAGTGTATATTTTCGCGTAAAGAGCTTCCCGGCTTATGGCAAGTTGACGCATCAGACGGCCGACGATATGAGGGTTACCGAGACTTCCGAGACCGAGAAAAAGGAGGACCCGCTGGACTTTGCCCTGTGGAAAGCGGTCAAGCCGGGCGAGCCCGCCTGGCCAAGTCCCTGGGGTGATGGGCGACCTGGCTGGCACATCGAATGTACAGCCATGTCTATCAAGCACCTGGGCAAGACCCTGGATATACACGGGGGCGGACAGGACCTGGTATTCCCGCACCACGAAAATGAGATAGCCCAGTCCGAATGCTTCACCGGAGTGGACCCCTTTGTGCGCATCTGGATGCATAACGGTTTCCTGCAACTCGGGGCGGATAAAATGAGCAAGTCGCTGGGCAACCTGGTCACTATTAAGCAAGCGCTGGAACGCAACAGCGCCGATGCCATCAGGCTTTTCATCATAAGCTCCTACTACAGGATGCCTCTGCGCTACAGCGTGGAAGCGCTGGATGCAGCGGAAACCGGGATCGAGAGGATGAAGCAGGCACTAAAAGCTGAAGGCAAAGCGGGCGGCGAAGCTCTCAATGCCGAGCCGTTCAAAGCCAGGTTCATCGAGGCCATGGATGATGATTTCAGCGCCCCGCAGGCCGTGGCAGCTATGTTCGAGCTGGTGCGTGAGATCAACCGCGGCGGCGAGAAGGCCATGGATATAAGTCGGGCCCAGCAGGTGCTGAAAGAGCTGGCGGGCGTGATCGGCTTCACGCTGCAGGAGACCAGGAAGGTTGATCAATCTCAACAAGAGAAAATCCTGGAGTTGATCTCCCGGCGCAATGAGCACCGCAAGGCTAAAGAGTGGAAGCAGGCCGACGAGGTTCGCGACCAGTTGCTCAAGATGGGAATTGCCATAGAGGATACACCCAAAGGGACCATCTGGAAAATGGCTAAATAGCGGTTAGCTGGGTAAGGCGCTCAGGATTTTAACCATATCACCGATATGTATGCCCAGAAAGGCGGCCGCGTTGCCGTCTTTTAGTGAAAGCTCCAGGTAGTCGCTGCTGCCTATGATCGCCATCAGCCCTTTGCCCTGTGCGTAATAGCTGCTGGTGTTGGTTATCCTCTGATTTTTTATTTCCACAGCCGCACCCCCGGCCGGTATATCACGGCTCTTCAGGTTGGTTATAAGGTTGCCGAACCGGTCAATATGTATGACCTGGCCGATTGTATGCCCGGTGGCGTCCTTATAGGGTACGGGGATGTGGAAGGCGTTTAGGCTTTCAATGCTCTCGCCAAATTCTTTGGCGGGCAGGTCCAGGGATAAGTGCCCCGCCACTGGTGCAAAAATGTCGCGCCCGTGAAAGGTGGAACTGACCGGTCGGCGCCAGTATTCCTGCCTGGTAATGGAGACCGCCTGGCACTCTTCCGGCAATGCCCGCTTGGCAACTTGTTCGGAGAAAGCTACGGCTTGCACCGCTTTTTCAACTGACAGTTCGTGCAATATATAGCTGAGAGTGCCGTTATCCGGAGTAACAAAGGTCGCGGCCGGCGTTTTAAGAATGACCGCCCGGCGGTAGCTGCCCACTCCCGGGTCGATAACGATGACATGGATGGTCCCCTCTGGGAAATAGCGCCAGGAGGTATGCAAAATGAACGAAGCCTCTCGGATGGACTGGGGAGCTATGGCGTGGGTAATATCGACGATCTGAGCCTGTGGATTTATGCCAAGTATGACGCCCTTCATACTCGCAACATAACCGTCGCTGATGCCAAAGTCGGTCGTCAATGTGACAACCCGTGACATGCTAATACTCCGAAGTTACGAAGCGCTGACCCTGACGATAACAAGCGAGAGCGCTACAAAGATAACGGCCAGGACTATGGTAACCTGGAACAGCGTTTTTTCAACGCCGCGCCTGGTCCTGTAAACGCCGTCGGCCTGGCCGAAGATACCGCCGAGGCCGCCGCCCTTAACCTGCAAAGTCAGGACAGCTATAAGCGCCAGCGCTATCACTATCTGTGCTATGATCAGATAAATTGGCATACTAATTTCCTCCGAGTTTGTCGACGATCAATTGCCTGACTACCGACGGGTTGGCCTTGCCCCTGGAAGCTTTCATGACCTGACCCATGAGGAAGGTCAAAGATGCTTCCTTGCCCGCCTTATAGTCTACAGCCGCTTTTTCATTATCTGCAATTATTTTATCTACAATTATACCAAGTTCTCCGCTGTCGCTGATTTGCACCAGGCCTTTCTCCGCTACAATCGTACTGGCTTTTTTGCCGCTGTTGAACATCTCTTCGAAGACCGTTTTGGACAGCGGACCGCTTAAAGTTCCTTTTTCAACCAGGTCCAGCATTTCCACGAAATTGGCCTCCGGTACCCTGTCACGAGCCTCCTCCGGCTTAACGTTTTTGGCGTTCAGCAGGCGGGTAAATTCGCCCAGCATCCAGTTGCTTATGGTCTTGGCCCTCTGTTTCATATTGGCCGGCGGCTTCGTCCCCAGCGCCATGCTGTTTTGAAAATAGGCGACATAATGTTTCGATTGTGTTATTAGCTCTGCATCATAAGCTGAAAGATCGTATTTGGCTAGCAGATCGTTATATATCTTTTCAGGCAGTTCGGGCAATTCAGCCTTGATTTTATCCACCATCTGTCGGCTGAATGAGAGCGGTGGCAAGTCCGGCTCGGGGAAATAGCGGTAATCGTGGGCATATTCCTTGCTGCGCTGACTGACAGTGATACCCCTATCATCAACCCAACCGCGCGTCTCCTGGACGATTTTTTCGCCTTTAGCCATAGCTTCCCGTTGCCTCTGGGCTTCATATTCCAGTGCGCGGTAGACGGCGCGGAAACTGTTCATATTTTTGACTTCGACCTTGGTCAGGTATTCTTTACTGCCCACGGGCCGAATGCTGATGTTGGCATCGCAGCGGAAGCTTCCTTCTTCCATGTTGCCCGTAGAAACGTCCAGGTATTGCAGGATCGATCTCAGCTTGACCAAATAAAGCCTGGCTTCCTCCGGCGAAGACATGTCCGGTTCGCTCACAATCTCCATCAGAGGCATGCCGGCGCGGTTGATATCCACCAGGCTGTAGCTTTCGCCATCCGGTGAGGTTCGGTGAGTGAGCTTGGCTACGTCTTCTTCAAGGTGCACACGGGTAATGCCTATCCGCTTTTTCTTGCCGTCGACGTCGATTTCCAGCCAGCCCCTGACGCACATCGGCATGTCATATTGCGATATCTGGTAGCCCTTCATCAGGTCCGGATAGGGATAATTTTTCCGGTCGAACTTGGCATGTTCGGGGACACTGCAGTTGAGGGCCAGGCCGGTTTTCACCGTGAAAATAACCGCCTGCGCATTGATGGTGGGCAGCACGCCCGGCATACCCATGCATACCTGGCAGACGTGGGTATTGGGAGGGTCGCTGGCATAATCCGCGCTGCAGGAACAGTACATCTTGCTGCGCGTCAGCAGTTGCGAATGTACTTCCAGGCCGATAATAGTCTCGTAGTCCACAACGCCGCATAGTATAGCAATATAAATACTCACACGGCAAACTTTGACATATGCTGAAAAAAGTTATATAAATAGAACAAATAAAATACTCGGCAGTATATTTCAATATCAATGGCCGCGAAATCTGAAGACTTAAAGCTCGACAGCATAGTGGACAGTCTGTTAATATTTCTTCCTCTCTTTTACCGTAAAATATTCCAGGTTGCCCATGCCAAAGCGGGCGTAAACCCCGGCAACATGCAGTTCCATGTGCTGGCTATGATAATGAGATTGGGCACTTTGCAGACCTCGGAGATAAGCCGCAGGCTGGGCATATCCAAACCCAATACGACCTCCTTGCTGGATAAGCTAATAGAGAGGGGTTATGTTCAGCGTGTACTTGACAGTAGCGATAAAAGGGTTAAAAAAATAAGTATAACCGAAAAGGGAAGGCGTTTCGTTACAGGCAGGAAAAAGATCATGCGAAACGAGATCAGAAGAAGCTTGTCTACCCTGGATATGAATGAGTTGCTGACCCTTTCCGGCGCTCTGGAGACCTTCACCGATATTGTTAGCAAGGTGGATTATGGCTCGTGATTTAACAGGATTGAATATAATTGGCCTGTTCAGCATAAGTTTAAACAGGGAGTATCACTAATATGAGTAAAGCATGGCTCGTTAATATGGCAACAATTGTACTGGCGTTGTCTATTATTGCAGGAGGCTGCAGCAGCGGTCCTGTAACACAACAGCAGACAGTAGCCGCCGTGCAGCGCGGCGATCTGGAAGTGACGATCAATGCGAATGGAGATATAGAGATGCCGGAGGCCGTGGACCTCTATTTTGATACGTCGATGTTCAGTTTAACCGCACCCTACAGTGCCCAGATCAAAAAGATTTATGTGCAGAAGGGAGATATGGTTAAGGCCGGTGCGCTGATAGCCGAGCTGGACGATTCAGCCCAGAAGCAGAATGTAGAGACAGCCCAGTACGGGCTGGAATTGGCCATCAATAACGTGGTACAGACCGTTTGCTGCGGATGCACGCGAGTGCCTGAGTTCTACAGTGATGCAGTTGCCCTTTACCGGTTTGATTTTGCCACAAAAGAGATGCAAAAGGCTCAGACGCTTTTGCAGGTGGGCCAGTATGAAGATGCGGCCGAACAGATTTCACTTGCCAACTATGATATCGACGCAGCCAGGAAAATCTATAGCGACCCGGCATTCAACACGATCAGGCCGGATCTCATAAATGATGTTGGAAAGGCCATAAATAGCAGCCAGGACGCTGCCGCGGCCATCCAGCGCCTGTCTTCCGAAATGGATGTAATTACCTCCATCCAACAGCAGGTAAAAGACGGAAAATACGGCGATGCCGTCAGCACCATCCAGGGTATGCTTACCGAAATGTCCGATACCTACGATGTGGTCAAAAGGATCACCCATCTGCCGACCGATGCAACATCTGTCGATACCTGCACGACCTATACTGTGATCAACGAGATACTTGCCTCGATGGATAAACTGCAGACTATGGCCGCGCAGAAGGATGCCGATCCGGTCGCCTTTGCCGAGACTCTGAGCTCGGTGCGCCACGACCTGGAATTAACCAACAAGATACTGGATGAAAACATCTCCACCTACAGGCAGGGGCTAGATTTGAAAGCCCTGCGTGACTACAACATCGGGATACAGACAGCCATTATCAACCTGGACCGCTCCAAGCTTTCGTTGCTCAAAACGGAGCTGCTGGCCCCCTTTGACGGCCAGGTCGTGGAGGTCAATTTGAATCCAGGGGACATGATAACCCAGAGATATTCTGTTACCGGGCTCCCCGTCGATTCATACGTGGCACGTCTGGCCAACACATCCTCTATCAGGATGACAGGGATAGTCGGCGAGACCGACGTGCTCAAGATTGCCAGGGGACAGAAGGCTTTGGTTTACGTCGATGCCGTGCCCGGCAAAACCTTCGAAGGCCAGGTAGCCTTTATATCACCCTTTGGAACCCTTGGTACGGGTCTGGCCAGTTACAAGGTTGAGATCTCGCTTGATCCCGCCGACGCCGCCTATTTGGCGGGTGGCATGACGGCTACAGCCGAGATATTGGTAGATAAGCACACTGACGTATTGCTGGTTCCCAATGCTGCCGTCAGCAGTCAGGGTAACGACTATTATGTCCTGGTCTGGAAAGATGAAAAAACCAATATGGTCGAGCAGAGGCCGGTGAAGATCGGCCTGCAGGGCAAGACCCAGACCGAGATAATATCAGGTTTGAGCGAAGGGGAAAAGGTGCTGCTCCAGCAAAGCTACACACCGCCCAAATCGTTACAGATTACAAAATAGAAATAGTGAGATGTTTATGATGGCCAGTTCAAATTCGATCGGAGGCAACATCTATGGCGAGTAAACTTAATGACAGGATGAGATCTATTTTTGCCAGCCCTCGCAGCAGGGTGATATTTATCGTTGTGGTTGTGATCTTGCTGGGCGGAATAACTACCGGCGTATATCTGGGTTACCAGAACTATGAATTTGTAAGCACGGATAATGCTCAAATAGCCGGGTCGCGGGTTGATATTACTGCAACCAGTGCCAGCCAGATTATTACACTCGATGTAGACTATGGCAGCTACGTCGAAAAAGGGCAGGAAGTCGCCACGGTGGGAGAGCCGCGCTCCGCCAATGCATTGGTAGCAGGGATGGGACTAAAAGATACGCCCGTAGGCAGGGCGGCCATTGAGTCTCCTATTAATGGATATGTAGCTGCTGTCTGGGCTTATCCGGGGCAGGTCATGGGCCCGGGAACACTTATGGTTACACTCTACGATATCTCCGATACATGGGTGATAGCCAACCTATCTGAGGCTGATCTTTACAAGATCGAGCCGGGCCAGCAGGTGGAGGTAGCGGTAGACAGCCTGGGCGGATTGAAGCTCAAAGGTAGTGTAGTCGGCATAGCGGCAGCCAGCGCCGCCACCTTCTCGCTCTTACCAGCCAATAATACTACGGGCAACTTTATCAAGGTCACGCAGCTCGTGCCCGTAAAGATATCCATCGAAAATCCGGGGCATTATATCCTTATCCCCGGCACCTCGGTAGAAGTTAAAATATCCGTAAGGTAGTGAGATAGCTACCTATGCCGAGAATCAGCGAGTCCAAAGTACTATTTATAGCTATTGCCGGCACATTCATGGTGATCTTGGACCAGACCATCATGAATACGGCTCTGCCGCATATCATGGCTGTTTTCAATGAGACAGCCGACCGGGCGCAGCTTGTTATCTCTGCCTACCTGATGGCAGCAGCCATTACCACGCCCACTGCCGCCTTTTTGGTCGAGCGCTTCGGTATAAAACGCGTTTACCTGTTCGCCCAGGCCGGTTTCCTGTTCGGCTCTATCCTTTGCGGCGTGTCCTGGAATATTGGTTCACTGATATCATTCCGCGTGCTGCAGGGGTTGTGTGGCGGACTTCTCAGCCCGCTGGCCATGACGTTCCTCTTTACTACAGTGCCTCCCGAGGACCGTGGTGAGGCCATGGCTCTCTTTGGCATTCCCATGATGCTGGCCCCCGCCATTGGCCCAACGCTGGGAGGATACCTGGTGGACTCCTGGAGCTGGCGGATGTGCTTTTATGTGAATGTGCCTGTGGTGATCTTAGCCATCCTCATGGGGCTGGCCTGGATCGAAGATACGCCCACCAGCGACGTCGCCTTCGACTATAAAGGGTTTACGCTGGCGGCCGTGGGGTTCAGCGCCCTGCTTTATGCCCTTTCCTATGCCCCGACCTGGCACTGGGATGACTGGCGTATCATCAGCCTGATATCGGTGGGCGCCGTCTGTATCCTGGCCTGGATACTGGTCGAGCTCAACGTAAAGAGGCCCCTTTTGGACCTGCATATGTTTAAAAGATTCGGCTATGCCATGGGCATAGGGCTAACTTTCGTTACAACCATAGGGTTATACTCCCTGGTTTTCCTGATGCCCCTGTTCCTGCAAACCCTGCGCGGGTTCACCGCTATGTTGAGCGGGCTTATGATATTGCCCCAGGCCATCGGCGCCATGGTGACCATGCCGCTGGCAGGCAGGCTCTATGACCGGTTGGGGCCTCGCGTGCCGGCTGCAATAGGGCTGGCCATGACCGGCTTTGCCACACTGGCTCTGCAAATGCTGGACCTGAATATGCCGGATAACACCCTGCGCATGATTCTCTTTATCCGCGGTATGGGGATGGGCTTCGCCACGATGCCCATCATGACCTATGCCCTCTCCTCCGTACCCCAGAGGATGACGGCGCAGGCTTCATCGCTGCTCAACGTCTGCCGGACCATCTTCGGCTCCTTGGGCATAGCCTTCTTTGCTACCATGCTCGATACCTTTCAGAAACAGAATGTGGCCTCGATCATCCAGACCGTCACCCCCGACTCCTCTGTGGCTATGCATTGGCTTTCCTACGTTCAGACAATTCTCATGCAAATGGGGTTCAATTTGCAGATAGCACATAATGAGGCCATCACCTTCCTGTATCAGTATGTCAGTTTACGGGCCGATATCACGGCCTTTCAAATGGAGTATGTTATCAGTGCCGTGATAGTGCTGTTGGGCGTTATACCGGCCATGTTCCTGCCTCTCGGCCGCATTAAGAAAACGAACGGTACAACAGGTGTAGCGGTCATGGCTGACTAGGCTGCCTAAATCCATCTTTTCTTGCGGAAATAGATCAGCATACCGACTGCTATGAGTAGCATGATTGCCAGGACTACCGGATATCCGAGGGGATCATTGAGCTCGGGCATGTATTTGAAGTTCATCCCGTAGAGCCCAACGATAAAGGTGAGAGGGATGAATATCGTGGCTACTATTGTCAGTACCTTCATGACCTCGTTGGTCTTATTGCTCATGCTCGAAAGATAGATGTCTATCAGGCCGCTGACCAGATCGCGTGTATTTTCAATTAGGTCCATAGCTTCGAAAATACGGTCATAGACGTCGCGGAAATAAGCCACAGTTTCGTCCTTTATAAGAGGGGAGTCCTTTTTACTTAGTTCGCTGAGAATCTCCCTGACGGGCCAGACATATTGCCGTAGCTGCAGCATGTTTTTCTTGATTCCCTGGATGGAGTTTAATGTTTGGCGCGTGGGATTGGCCACCAGCTCATCCTCCTTGTCCTCGATCTCTTCACCGAACCCCTCCACCGTACCGAAATAATTGTCCACCACTGTGTCAATGATGCGGCAGGCCAGGAAGTCGGCCCCCATTTTCCTGACTATGGAATCGGCGATCTTTATTTCGTCCCGCAATGGCCCGAAGAAATCACCCGGCCTCTCCTGGAAGGTGATTACGTAATTGCTTCCGAAAATTACGCTGAGCTGTTCGCTGTCGATGTGTTTGGCCTTGCTGTCGTATTCCAGCATCTTCAACATGATCAGCAGATAGCTGACAAAATCCTCGTATTTTACGCGGTGCCCGGTGTTCTCAATGTCCTGTAGGGTCAGGTCGTGCAAGCCGAAGATACTTCCCAGGGACTGGAGCAGGCTTAGATCGGACACTGAGTCAACGTTCATCCATGTCACGCCGCTGTTTTTGCTAGCAGAGCGGCATTCATCCAATGTGGCGAAACTGTTGAAGCTATAACTGTTGCGGTCATAGTGGATTATGCTCAATCCTTTGCTGTCTTGCTCAACCATTTAATGCCTCTGTTGCTTATATGCAAGCGAATATATCACCAAATAGGGGAAGAGTAAAGAGATAATCACATCTACGGTCGGTCTGCTGTGAAGCGCGCCACCTGTGCTTGCTTCAACAATTCCCATTTGCCGGTGATGCCGCAGCTCAGGGCGCCGAGCTCAATGTGCAGCATAGCGATCCCGCAATCCAGCCGCTTGGATACGTTGTACTGCGGGCTGCTGCCGCTTATCGAAACTGTTATGCTGGCTAACCCGATATGGAAGGCCCACGGCTGCCTGTTGGTGGCCGAGGGAGCCAGGCGTGCTGCTTCCACGGCTTTCTCCGCCCACAGCGGCCGATGTGAGTTGTCGAGGCCGCTGACCATGCCGGCCAGAGGCTTGCGTTTTCGATTGGCGCCGAAAGCTGAGAAGACGTTTTCGCCGAATGTCCAGGCCTCCATGGTATAGCCCACCGGGCTGACTGCCAGCAATTTTTCTCCGTCCTTTAGTTTTAGCATGGACAGGGCCGACTTGGAGCGGTAAGTTAGCGCCACCCAGCAGGTGCCCAGTCCCAGCGAAGTTGCTTCCAGAATTATGCCTTCACCCGTATAGCCCATCTTCTCCTGCACATTGCCGTCGGACATATCGCCGATGAATGCCAGGAAAGAAGGGGCGTTCTTGATGTTCCCGTAAAAACCCAGGGCGCGGGAGAAGATATCGTCGGGTGGCTCCGCTACGAATTCCACCCTGGAAGAGGAAAACGGTCTGAATTCTCCGCATACCCGCTGCAATTTCTCGCCGGCATCCTTCCCGATGGGCCTGCTTTTATCGTAGCTTCGCCGGGAACAGCGCAGCGTTACTGCGTTGCACCAGCTAACCGGAAGTTCGTTCATTAACGGCTCCTGCAGGTTGATTACGGATGATAGGCATTGTGTTAAATTTAGATTCTTATATGCTAATTGTCAAGCTGTTTACCGCAGGTATTTTGCATGCAACCTGTTGGATGCTATAATCAGGTCAAATTCGATCTCACGGGGTAGTCTGATATAGCGAGGTAGAGCCATGGAAAGTTCCAAAAATGCTGCGGTTTCAATTGCTGTGCCATTCAAAGGCTTGTATTTCAGCGATTACAGGCTATATTTATTTTCAGCAGGCTTGATTGCCCTGGATATAGCAGTGCCCTGGTGGACTCACCAGTTCGGTGCCCTGGGCGCATCGCTGCTGCCCATGGAATTTTTCATTTTGCTTGCAGGCTTGATGTTGGGCTGGCGGGCCGGGTTGCTGATAGGTTTGATCAGCCCTCTGGCCAGCTATCTGCTGTCGGGGATGCCCTTTATAACATTGTTGCCTCAAATCACGCTTGAGAGCATAGGATTTGGGTTTGCAGCTGGTCTAATGCGCGAAAGGTTTAATCTGGGCATCATCAAATCGCTGGCCTTATCTATGCTGGGTGGCTGGCTGATGCTGCTGGTGGCTGTGACGGTTATTTACGGGGGCCGCACAATTCCGGCACCTTTAACGCTGCCCTGGGTGGGCGGCATGTTTCCGGCGGGTTTCTCCCCTCTGACCTATGTCGCTGCAGCGGTATTGACGGGATTGCCCGGCATCTTAGCTCAACTGGCGCTTATCCCCTTTGCTGCTAAAGCGGCTGACCGCTGGTTACAGAAGGTCTGAAAGCTTTGAAACCCTCATGGATTGAGGAATTTCTCGACAGCGCCGATACGTTGCGGGTCTATAATGGCGGCAACCTTATCTTCTGCTCTGATAAAGACAGGCTGGCCCCTCTGACTGATTTCTTGAAGGATTTTGCTCCGTCCATAGGGAAGTTGTATTTCCTGGACAGGGTGGTGGGCAACGCGGCCGCTCTTCTCCTGGTCAGAGCCTGTTGTTCAGAGGTGTACTCCGAGGTGGGCAGCGAACTGGCGGCACATACACTGCTTGATGCCGGCATTAAATTTGAATTCAAGCTAAAAGTCCCCTTCATTATAAATCAGCGCGGCGACGGCATGTGCCCTATGGAGAAGCTTTCGCTGGATAAAACGCCGCAAACTTTCTGGGAAGCATTGCAGTCCCCTAAATAATCGATATTTGCATGTGCTGGTGGTGGCGGCAAAATAAAATTATGTAATTATCTCTTGTGGACAAGTAAGCTATTTTGATTTCTTTTCGTCTCTTCGTTTTTTGCAGGCTTGTTTATCTTTACACTTAAAATAAGGACCTTTGGGTCCTGCGTATGATGTTAGTAAAAAGTATATTTCTTTTACTTCTCCCGGTGTACAGCGCTCAAGGTCTTTATCCAATTCCCCGACTTTGCGGCACAGAATACACTCTCCGCTTTTGTAGTTAAAAGCATTAGTTTTCATATACTTGCCTCATCGCTTTGTTGCTAATTAATTTCCTTCTTTTTCCCTTCCCGCCAATTTTTCTAACTCAAGCTACTCAGTTCCAGGGGTTTGGTCCAGACACGTATTCTTAATCTTTGGTTTGCTGCTTGGAATTAGGATGATTACAAGCTCCCCTACAATTGGGATAAAAAGCAATAGTAAATAACATAAACTGCGTTTCTTTTGTCTTAATACCCATCCTGCAACAATTGTCCATGATATTGCTCCTAATCCATTACGAAAGTGAATTAAGTCTTCGGACGCTGATGATGGAATTAGTGCCATCAGCACTATCACTATAAGCAAAAATGCTAATAACAATGACCAGTTGAGATGTCTCTTAATCCAACTCATCACAACCTCCTAACTAATCATCTGGGGGCCGGCTCACTGATCGGGTGAGCGGTTGTCGCGTTTGTTCTCATACATAAACTTGTCGGCGGTATTTAGCAGGTCGCTGAGATTGCAGGGCTCACTGGAGGCGCTGCAGGCTATCCCGAAGCTCAGGGAAAGCTCATAGGGCTTCTTTTCATGGTCATTGTATTCCCTGAGCTTGGTCTCAAGGCGATTGACGATCGCCTCGGAATACGCCTTATCCGCCCCTGCCATAAATACAGCGAACTCATCGCCGCTTATACGGCCCACGATATCTGATTCACGGAAAGTCTCTTTGAGCATCCTGGAGGCGTTGACCAGCGCAGAATCGCCCTCCAAGTGCCCCATGTTATCGTTAATCCATTTCAATTTGTCTATGTCGGCGAACAACAGGGTAACGCCCCTGTCCATGCGGTAGCTCAGCTTTAGCTGCTGGTTGGCCAGTGTAAGGAATCCCCGCCTGTTATAGAGGCCCGTAAGGTCGTCAATCAGGGAAAGGGACCGGAAGAGGTCCTCGTTCTGCTTGCGCTCCGATACATCGACGATGGTGCCCAGTGTGGCCTGCCTGCCTTCGTAATGTATGGAGGAAACAGATTCCATGAACCACTTGAGTTTGCCGCTGGCCGTCTTGACGCGGTAGTCGTACGTTGAGAAACGGTCTTTGGGCGACTTGAGCGCCTTGACGGCTTCCTGCCTTACCCTAGCGGCATCTTCCGGTAACACCAGTGAAAGCGATTCGCGGTCAAGAAGCTCGTTTTCGGCGAATCCCAGATAGTTGCGAAACTGGGGGTTGACCAGCCTGAATTTGCCGTCCTGGGCGATATACATACCGATGGGCGACCGGCTGAAAATAGCGCGAAAGAGCTCCTCGGCCTCCTTACGCTCAGTGATATCCTGGCCCGAGCTGAATGTACCAACTATATTACCCATCCCATCCCTGAGGAGCTCGTTATGCCAGGTGATGATCCTTTCCTCGCCACCCGAGGCCATAACCGGCCTTTCCTGATATCTTTCTAATTCGGCCTGGCCCGACATTATATTTACATAATCATTTTTAACCGCCTGCCGTATGTTGAGCGGGAGGAACATATCGAAGGGCCTGCCCAGGATATCTGTCTCTGCCGCCCCCAGGATCTCCCTGCCTTTGCGGTTAATCAGCGTGACTTTTTGCTCGGAATCCAGGGCCAGAAGGATCGACTCCTCCAGGTCGAGGATATTTTGCAGCTTATCCCGCTCTTTTTTCACCAGGGTGGTGCTCTGGGCCAGGTTATAAAAGAGGATATCATAGGGCTTTAACAGGTGCACTACGACTATGGCCCGGTAGATCAGCAGGAATGAGACAAGGTAAAACAGGTATCCCAGTATGCTGAACTGGCTGGTGGGGTCCTTGCAGAGCATAAAACATAGCTCAGCTACAATGCCGACCGCGATGGAAAGCAGCAAATAAAGCAATACCTCACGGTCGAATTTTTTACGTGAAAGCCAGAGCATCCCTGCCGCCATAATAAAAAATGCACAGACCACGAATTCGCTGACAACGTAAAACAGGGTCGGCCCTTCGCCCCACACGTAGGACAACGGGAAGATATTCCAGAGAAAGATGGAGAGCAAGATCAGCAGTGTTAAAACGCCAAGGCCCAACAAAGTTAAACCTGCCCTGAAGCTGCGCCGAATAAAAATCGATGCAGCCAGCAGGGCCATGCTCTGCAGGTACCTGGCTGCGACCCATAACTGCGTATCCGCATTCGAACTGTAGGTGAGGAATAGGGGCATGCCCTGGTAGGTCAGAGTATGCATCAACTCCAGTATGCCCACGTAGAGATAGGCAATGCCCAGGAAGGTGAAATAGTGGTTATCGGTATAGCGGCGGGAATTCCAGGCTATGATGAATATACTAAAGCATACTACTATGCTGCAAAGCTCTATTATGGTGTGAAAGAGGAGATAGTTATACCGGCTGGTCAGATAGATGGCGGCCAGAATAATGATGCCTGATAGCACGCGCCAGGCAATTCCAAACTTGGTCAAATGCCTCCCCCGGCTAAAATCGCTGGGACTGGGAAAATGAGGTGCTGTTTCGGACAAGATTATAACAGACTCGGTCAGCCGTTAATAGCGGTTAATTGCTAAAATTTTTACTCATTTATGACATTTTGCAGGATTTCCACGTCCGGGTGTTTACCTTTATCGGCCTGGAAGCGTACTGCCACGAAATCGAAACGCCAGTTTTCGTCGGGCTTTCCGTGCCCGCTCAAATAGTCCAGCGCCGTCGAAACCAGCCGCTGTTTCTTCCCGCTTGTGATCGATTCCTCCGGAGACCCGAAGGATGCACCTGTTTTGCTGCGGACCTCGATGAATACCAGAAAGTCCTTATGCCGGGCAATGATGTCAATCTCCCCGTAGCGGCAGCGGTAGTTTTGCTCGATGATACGGTAGCCCTTCTTTTTCAGGGCCGAGCAGGCCAGCTTTTCCCCTGCGTTGCCTTTCTCCTGTTTATTCATATGATCCTGGCCAGGTCGCGCACCGGCCCGAAGGTCATACGGTGGATAGCGCATGCGCCGTAGCGCTGAAGGCATTTCAAATGTTCGCTGGTGCCGTAACCCTTGTGATCGCAAAATTTGTATCGCGGATATTTGGCATCGAGCTTCAGCATGATATGGTCGCGCGTCACCTTGGCTACTACTGAAGCGCACGAGATTACCAGGCAGGAGCAGTCGCCTTTGACTATGCCCTTTTGCGGAATGCGCAGCTGGGGCAGCGGTACTGCATCGGTCAACAGATAATCGGGGGGTTTTTTCAACCCCTCGATGGCCAGCTTCATGGCCTTTTTCGTGGCATTTAAGATATTGATATTGTCTATAACTTGCGGGGAAATGATTCCCGCGTTGAACTCCAGTCCTGAATCCTCCATTAAAGTAAAGATATCTTCCCGGACGGCTTTCTGCAGCTGCTTACTGTCCTTTACCATCGCCAGCCAGTGAAAATCGGCATCTTTGGGCAAAACTACTACTGCGGCTACAACAGGACCCGCCAATGCTCCCCTTCCCGCTTCGTCCAGGCCGGCTATGCGCTTGTACCCGGCCGCGAAAAGGGACAGTTCCTCGCTGCGGTCCGGCCGGACCTGAAGCTTCTTTACAACTTTTTTCTTCAATTATTACACCAGGCTGGTGGATTCGATATCTAATGCAGCTCAACGGCCGGGTATTTTTTCTGCAGCGCAGGCAGCAGGCTCTCCCACACCAGCCGGTTAACTTCTTCGGGAGGTTGCAGGGCCTGGATAGTGCGCCACCTTTCGGGCTGGCGCTGAGCTGATTGCAGGTAGCCGTCGCGTATTTTATGGTGAAAGACGATATTTTCCGCTTCGAAGCGGTCTTCCCGGCTGTTGTGCTTGCGGCCCAGGCCGGTCTCTGCTTCCGCATCCAGCAGAATCGTTACATCAGGACAAAGGCCGCCCGTAGCCAGGTCGTTGATCCTTTCGATCATTATCAGGTCCAGGCCACGGCCGTACCCCTGGTAAACAAAGGTCGAATCGGAAAAACGATCGCAGATCACCACCTTGCCTGAGGAGAGGGCAGGCCGTATCACGTCTGAGACCAATTGAAAGCGGCTGGCTGCAAAGAGGAATAATTCAGCTTCAGCCGCAATTTGAAAATCGCTTTTAACCTTCAATAAATCTCTGATCTTGTTTCCCAGGGGTGTACCGCCAGGCTCGTGCGTCAGAAGGCACTGCAGGCCGTGCTGCCTGAGCATATTATAAAGAAGCCGGGCCTGGGTGCTTTTGCCGCAGCCTTCGCACCCTTCGAAGGTGATAAACAAGCCCGGATAAGAAGTCATAACTTAACAACAAAAATAACGCGGTCTTAATTATTAGCTATTTTAACGTGGCGCGCCGGTTCCTTGCCGGCGCTCCTGGATGCTACGTCATGCCTCTCGGCCAGCATGTGTTGCAGCCGCCGGATGAACGCATTTTGCGGGCTTAGCTCTACTTCCTTACGGCCGTTTTTCACCTGCTCTATGGCATTCATGGCCTCGTCGAGGGCCGTATCCACGACCTGGTCTCGTGGCCCTGTATAGATCGTATCCAGGCAGTGTCGCAGTTGCTGGAGGCTGTTTCCCCGGATGGCGTATACAGGTATGCCCAGCAGTTCAGCGTCCCTGATCTTTTGAGGTTTGCGCCGGAAGTAGTTTTTAGTGGTTATCAGGAGGTTGGATTTCTTAAGGTCGTCGGTTATATCGATGTTCATCGCCTTCTCATGCGCCGCCTGCTCAAGGATGGGACGGTTGATGCCGAAAAGGTAGACGTGTAATTTTTGCTTTTTAGCTTCGCTGGGCCTCTGCGGTTCGTGCAGGACGGCGCCCTGCTCTTTGACTATATTGCCCTCCTGGTCCATCCAGCGCACCTCCGACTGGCTCTCCCTGCCGTGTAGAACCGAGTCCACTGCCGTTGCCACTTCGGGATGCACCAGCACCTTATAGCGCTCCTGGATCTCCACCACGATATCGAAAGTTGGAGGAGCCTTGCGTTCCAGGACGGACTTCTGTGTATGGCGGCGCCGTGCTTCTTCGTCGCCCAGCGTAACGGTCTGTATTCCGCCGACCAGGTCGGAGAGGGTGGGGTTCATCATCAGGTTCTCAAGGCTGTTGCCGTGGGCTGTGCCGACAAGTTGTACGCCGCGCTCGGCGATAGTCCGTGCGGCCTCAGCTTCCAGGCTGGTGCCGATCTCATCGATTATAATCACCTCGGGCATATGGTTCTCCACCGCTTCAATCATCACGGCATGCTGCAATGTTGGGGTGGGTACCTGCATACGCCGGGCATGGCCGATGGCGGGATGAGGGATATCTCCATCTCCCGCGATCTCATTGGACGTGTCTACCACGATGACGCGTTTCTTTAGATCGTCTGCCAGCACACGGGCGGTCTCGCGCAGGATGGTGGTCTTGCCGATTCCGGGAGGCCCCATGAGCAGTACGTTTTTACCCGTTTCAACCAGGTCCTGGATTATTTTTGCCGTCCCTATGACTGCCCTGCCTACACGGCAGGTCAGTCCCACTATCTTGCCCTCCCTGTTGCGGATGGCGGAGATACGGTGCAAGGTGCGTGTAAGCCCGGCGCGGTTGTCGCCGCTAAAGCTGCCGATCCTTTTGACGACGGACTCTATATCCGCATCCGTCACCTCGTGGTCGCCCAGGAAAACCTCCCTGTTGGGGAAGCGCGCCTCGGGCGGCCGGCCGAGGTCCATGACTATTTCCAGCAGGTCGCCGTTATCAAGCTCCTTCATAAGATGATCGGAGATATTATGTGGCATAACAGCCAGCAGCAATTGTATGTCATCGATATTTACTGTCTGCATAATAACCTCCCTCATAAGATTTTATTGAGCTTGGATAGCCTGCGGATAAACGCGGGTCAAGCGGGGGTGCGCACTAAGACGTAGAAAAATTGAAAAATCTGCGGTATGCCTTTTAATCATATGACAGTGTCTACAGCCTCATAGGGCTCAGAGCACAATTTTATATTACCATCCTCTGGTGGCCAGCAGGCTGTCTTCCGGGATTGCCTTGATATCCAGGCCCGGCATGGCCGCTCCTAATGCCTTGGAGACCTCGGCTATGATGGCAGGATCTTTATAGTGGGTAACCGCCTTTACAATAGATATGGCGCGTGATTCGGGATCGCTCGACTTGAAGATGCCGGAGCCAACGAACACACCCTCGGCGCCGAGCTGCATCATCAGGGCTGCATCAGCGGGCGTAGCTACGCCACCTGCTGCAAAATTGACCACCGGCAGTTTGCCCGTTTTATGCACTTCAATCACCAGATTCAGCGGGGCGCCCAGCGCCTTGGCCTCGGCTGGCAGCTCGTCTTCGGACATGGACTGGACCCTTCGCATGGCGGATTGGACTGAGCGCATATGGCGCACTGCCTCCACGATATTGCCGGTGCCGGCTTCGCCCTTGGTGCGGATCATGGCTGCTCCTTCCGAGATGCGGCGCAGAGCTTCGCCCAGGTCGCGGCAGCCGCAGACGAAGGGGACTTTGAAATCATGCTTCCAAACGTGATGGCTTTCGTCGGCAGGCGTCAGCACCTCTGACTCGTCGATGAAGTCCACGCCCAATGCTTCGAGCACCTGCGCCTCGACGAAATGCCCTATGCGGCACTTGGCCATCACCGGTATGGTTACCGCCTTCATAATAGCCGTAATGACCGTGGGATCGGCCATGCGCGCCACTCCCCCATCGGCTCGGATATCGGCTGGCACACGCTCCAGCGCCATTACGGCGCAGGCCCCGGCTTTTTCCGCTATTTTAGCCTGGTCGGGCGTTACCACGTCCATGATAACGCCGCCCTTAAGCATCTGGGCGAGGCCGGTCTTTACTTTCCAGGTTCCTGTGTCAGTCATTACAGTATCCTCTTGAAGTTCAGTAGATATACGATTGAATTATATCTGTAAGTGAATTATAGCATTTATCCGAAGCGATTTGAATTTGATATAATGGTAAATCGGCGGAAGTCGGATGGGCGTATAGGCTCAAATTAGCCCCCGTTGATAGTGAAAATGATGCCTGAATATCAGAAGGTCACACTTGAAAACGGCCTGGGCTTGATAACCTGTCCCATGCCGCATACGCGTTCCGTTTCCGTGCTGTTTTTCGTCAGGGCCGGAAGCTGTTACGAGACGGCTGACCAGGCCGGCATCTCGCATTTCATTGAGCATATGTGCTTCAAAGGCACAGCCCGCCGGCCGACCTCGCGTGAGATCAGCGAGGCCATCGAGGGCGTGGGTGGCATCATGAACGGCGGGACCGACCGAGAGCTCACCTCTTACTGGTGCAAGCTGGCCAGCCAGCACCTGGAAACGGCAGTGGACGTGATCGTGGACCTGCTGCGCAATCCCCTGTATCGCCAAGAGGATATCGATAAAGAGCGGCAGGTTATCATCGAAGAAATCAATATGAGCCTGGATTCACCCCAGCAGCGGGTAGGCATGATCTTCGATGAAATTATGTGGCCCGACGGCCCCATGGGAAGGGATGTGGCAGGGAGCAAAGAGACGGTATCCGCCATTACGCGTAAACAGATGCTGGGTTTTATGGGTGGTTATTATACTCCGGACAACATGCTGATCAGCCTGGCCGGGGATTTTGATCCTGATAAAGCGGCAAAGATTATAGGACAGGCAACCGCAGGCTGGCAGCGGGGCACCAAGCCCGAATACTATTCCAGCAGGCCGGGGCAGACGGCGCCCAGGGTGCGCCTTGAATACCGCGAGACCGAGCAGGTCAACCTGGTATTGGGTGTGGAGGGCGTATCTTTATTTCATCCGGACAGGTTTGCCATAGACCTGCTGAGCATGATGCTGGGCGAAGGGATGAGCAGCAGGCTCTTTACGGAGATCAGGGAGAAGCTGGGCCTGGCCTACGATATCCACAGCTATGTCGAACATTTCCTGGAGACAGGCGTCTTCGTCATTCAGGCGGGAATCGACCCGGGCCAGACCGAGAAAGCCACTGTGGCCATATTGGAGCAACTGGCGCGTGCCGGGGATGTCGTTTCGGAAGTGGAATTGCATAAAGCCAGGGAGATGGCCAAAGGCAGGCTGCTGCTGAGCATGGAGAACAGCCGCAACGTGGCGGGCTGGTTCGGCGCCCAGGAGATGCTGATGGGGCGGATCATGACCGTCGATGAAGTCACCGAGATCATCGAGAATATTACTGCTAAAGACGTCCAGCGCGTGGCCGGGGACCTCTTTGTCACGGGGAAACTGAATCTGGCGGCTGTGGGCCCCATCAAGAATGAGAGCACCCTGGCCGATCTTATGACCATTAAATAAGAATAAATAGGCATAAAAAAGAGGCCGCTCATGAAAGCGGCCTCTTTTCATTTAATTTGAATGTTTTAATTAATACTCAGGCATGGGTGGCATGGATGGCATCTTATCTTTCTCGGGGATATCGCAGACCAGCGCTTCGGTTGTCAGAATCATGCAAGCGATGCTGGCAGCGTTCTCCAGGGCGGTCCTGGTGACCTTCAAGGGATCGATGATGCCTTTGGTGACCATATCGGTATAATCGTTGTTGAGGGCATCATAGCCTACGCCCTTCTTGCTGCGTCTCACCTTGTCAACCACTACCGAGCCTTCCTGGCCGGCGTTGATGGCGATCCAGCGCAGGGGCTCTTCCACGGCCTTCTTGATGATCTCGCAACCGGTCTTTTGGTCGCCCTCGACCTTCAGCTTGTCGAGTATCGGGCTGGCGTTGATAACGGCCACACCGCCGCCGGGCAGTATGCCTTCCTCGACGGCTGCCCTGGTGGCTGAGAGGGCGTCTTCGACGCGGTGCTTCTTCTCTTTAAGTTCCACTTCGGTGGCGGCGCCGACTTTGATCACAGCCACACCGCCGGCCAGCTTGGCCAGGCGTTCCTGCAGCTTCTCCTTGTCGTAGTCGGAGGTTGTCTCTTCGATCTGGGCCTTGATCTGCTTGATGCGGGCTTTGATGGCCTCATCCGAGCCTTTGCCCTCGACGATGGTGGTATTGTCCTTATCGGAGACCACCTTGCGGGCGCGGCCCAGGTCGGCCACTGTGGTGGAATCGAGTTTGCGGCCTATCTCCTCGGAGATAACCTTGCCGCCCGTCAGCATTGCGATATCTTCCAGCATGGCCTTGCGCCTGTCGCCGAAGCCCGGGGCTTTGACGGCCAGACAATTGAGCGTGCCCCTCAGTTTGTTGACCACCAGTGTGGCCAGGGCCTCGCCATCGATATCCTCGGCAACAATGACCAGGTTCTTGGATACCTGCAGTACCTTCTCAAGCACGGGCAGGAGCTCGGAAATGGACGAGATCTTCTTATCGGTAATCAGGATATAGGGGTCTTCCAGCTCCGTCTTCATCTGCTCGGCGTTGGTTACGAAATAGGGGCTGATGTAGCCGCGGTCGAACTGCATGCCCTCGACGAATTCCGTCTCGAACTGCAGGCCTTTGGACTCTTCAACGGTGATAACGCCGTCTTTGCCCACCTTCTCCATGACCTCGGCTATCAGGTTGCCGATGTGCTCATCGGCTGCCGAGATGGTAGCCACTTGGGCCACCTGCTCTTTGGTGGTGACGGGGGTGGACATCTTTTTGAGCTCTGCCACCATGGCTTCAACGGCTTTTTCGATGCCGTACTTGAGCGCCATGGCATCGGCGCCGGCTGCGATATTTTTAAAGCCCTCGGTAACTATGGCCTGGGCCAGTACCGTGGCGGTAGTAGTGCCGTCACCGCATTTATCGTTGGTCTTGGTGGACGCTTCTTTAACCAGTTGCGCCCCCATGTTTTCGAATGGATCGGGCAGATCGATGTCTTTGGCGATGGTAACGCCGTCATTGATGACGCTGGGGGGGCCGAATTTCTTATCCAGGGCTACGGGGCGGCCGCGGGGTCCCAGTGTTACCTTTACGGCGTTGGTCAGGGCGTCGATGCCGTTTTTCAAAGACCGGCGGGCATCCTCTCCGTATTTAATCTGTTTTGGCATTTAACCTCTTTCCTCCTAAAAATAATTGGTTTTTTTCGATTCAAATCGGTCTATTTCTTCTTGGCAAGGATGTCGGCTTCCCTGAGGATGATCAGCTCTTCGTCGCCTTCCTTGTGCTCGATTCCGCCATACTTGGCATAGATGACGATGTCGCCCACGGCAACATCCATCGGCAGCCTTTTGCCTTCGTCGGACATCTTGCCCGGCCCGACAGCCAGCACTTTACCTTCCTGTGGTTTCTCTTTGGCAGTATCCGGCAGATAGATACCGCCCTTAGTCATATCCTCTTTTTCAAGAGGTTTTACAAGCACTCTGTCACCTAAGGGTTGAATTTTTACAGCCATTCTTACCTCCTAATAAAATTAGCAATCTCTTTACGAGACTGCTAAATATGTTAGCACATAAAATTATCAATGTAAAGGGTTGACTGCTAAAAAATGAGTGCGTTATATAGGGGCCTAAAAGTTGTAGCCAGCCTTCTTATAGTCGTCCAGAGCCCTCTCCTGCAGGCCGGACTTGTCGGCCAGCTCCGCCGCGTGGCTCCACATGCCCTGCGACTCATAGTCCTGCAGCTTGCCTTCCAGGGAGCCCGGGTCGGCCGTTTCCATCGTCACGGCCCGGAACCGCGATATGGCACGTCTGACTGCTGCCCCGCACCTGGGACAATGGGTGATGGGAGTATCCGACATTTTTTGCAGTATGTCGAAGCCCCTGCCGCAGTAGCTGCAGCCTTTGTCTACCGCCCTGTATTCATAGATAGGCATGTTTCTTCTGCAGCTTTATTTTGCCACCGCCCAAGCATTGTCAATATGAAAGCGCCGCTGACCAAATGCAAGTATTTTTTGACCAATTATTTGACTAAGATTTGTACCATCTGGTTTCGGCTGCTTTTCTGGCTATCTCCTTCCGTTGTTCTGGGGTAAGTCCGGTTCGAGTTCTACTGGCTTCGGTTCAGTAGCTTCCTGCACTACTCTATACGCACGGACACTGAAATCGTGACTACTCTTTTTTCTGGCCATGTTTCAAATCTTCCTAACTATTTCGCCGGTCTCGAAGATCTTAAATGTCTGGGGGTCGATATAGTGAACATGCAATTCTTCGGAAGTAGTCCATCGTTTTAGACCAAGCGTTTCAGTAGATGGGTCATCATAACCCCTAGATGGAATATATTCTTGGTATTCAACAATGATATATTCTTTGCCTTCATCAGTCTTGGCTGTGAAGCGATCTAGTTCAACCTCTCGTGGCATACAATATCTCCTTAGTATTAAGATATTGTACCGCTCAAGCATTGTCAAGAGCTTGGTATTCCAAATTGAAAAAGTACACGTTAGCGTGTAAAATTGTATTTGATGGAGAAGAGTAAACGGGGTGAAAGCTGGGATTCTCGGCGTATTAAGGCATTACGCAGGCATCTTAAGCTTACCCAGGCAGGGATGGCCGGCGAACTTGGCACCAGGCAGCAGACCATCAGCGAGTGGGAAAAGGGGCAGTACCAGCCGCGTGGCGCCTCGGCCAGGCTGCTGTCCATCATAGCTGACCGCAGCCATTTCGAATACCGGGCCGGGCCGAAGTAAAACATTATTTTTTTTAAACCTTTTAGTACACGTTAACGTGTAGGATTCGATGGAAAGGATCACCGAAAAGATCGTGGCGGGCTTGTGGAGGAGTGGCCTTATCTCCGGCCTGGAGGATGACCTGGGGAATGACATACAGGTTATCCATCCCGGCAGGGGTAGCACCGGGGCGGGCTGCGATTTCCAGGACGCCGTTATAGAAATGAATGGGGAGAGGATAGTTGGCGATGTTGAGATACATGTGACATCCGACCTCTGGCTCAAGCATGGGCACAGCATCAACCCCCTTTATAACGGAATAGTCCTGCATGCCGCCCTTTGGCAGCGGGGAGGACTGCCCGTGAAGCTGCAGAATGGCCGTACCATCCCCACCGTCATCCTGCACAAATATATACCCGGTAATATGGAAAATATCTATTTGGCTTCGAATATAACCGCCCCGGGGTGCTCTCACGGCAGACGGTTGGCGGCACGGAATAAATTGCATCGTTTACTGCTCCGGGCCGGCATGCAAAGGTTCATGCAGAAAGCCCGGAGGTTTTCCGTCTCTCTGCCTGATGATGATGCTTCGCAGGTCCTCTACAAAGCTATTTGCCGGGCGCTGGGATATTCCAGGAATTCGGTGCCCTTTGAGAAGCTGGCTGAGATATTGCCGCTTTCGGTGCTGGAAAGATACGCTTCTGGTGATCCGCTTAAAAAGCAGGCCTGTCTTTTCGGTGCTGCAGGGCTGCTGCCTTCGCAGAGGCCGGGCGCGGGCAGCTTAACCGATGACGAAGTTTACAGGATGGAAGAAAGATGGCAGGCGCTGGGGTTGACCTCTTGTCCAATAGCTGGTGCTGAGTGGAGAATAGCCGGTGTCAGGCCGGGCAACAGCCCGCTCAAGAGGCTGGCCGGCTTGAGCCACCTTCTTTGCAGGTTTGAGGATACGGGGTTATTGCCAGGGCTGACCCTGTTGATCGAAGCAGCCCCGTTTAAGCAATCATCGGGTATCCTGGAAAATTGCCTTATAGTAAAAGGGGAAGGCTACTGGGCCTGCCACCATGATTTCGGGCAACCCCATGAGCGCAGCACGGCTTTGATCGGGAAAGGGCGAGCCCGGGAGATAGTCGTCAATGCAATTTTGCCCTTTTTCATGGCCCGTGCCGGGCAGGAGGGTAATGAAAAGATGGAGCGCAAAATATCGGCCATTTATACAAGCTGTAAGTCCCTGCCGGGCAACGAGTTGACCAGGTATATGCAGCATGAGCTATCCATCGAGGGCCGGAGTGGATTGACGGCCTGCATTCAGCAGGGGATGCTGCATATCTACCACTCATGGTGCCGCGTCAAGGACTGCCAGGCCTGTCCTGTATCTACAGGCCGAATGTCAGCCCAGGAATGACGTCCAGCCCGGCATTATCCGTCTGACCCGACATAAGCCGGTAGTAGGCGCAGGAGGCGATCATGGCGGCGTTGTCCGTGCACAGGATAGGAGGGGGTATCAGCACAGGCAGAGGGGAATCGGCCAGCATGCGGCTGCGCAGAGCGCTGTTGGCAGCCACACCGCCCGCCAGCAATATGCCCTTGACCTTGTGCCGCCGTGCCGCCTGTATGGTCTTGGTGACCAGCACGTCCACGATGGCTTCCTGGAAGGCGGCCGCCGCCTCACGGGTCCATTTGTCGTCCCGATTTTCTTGGGCCTCAACCAGATGCAGCAGGGCTGTCTTAACGCCGCTGAAGCTGAAATCATCGTTATCTTTGAGCCATGCGCGGGGCAATGACATCGTGGTCGTTACTCCTTTAGTGGCTTCCTGGATGGCCGGCCCACCGGGATAAGGCAGGCCCAGTATCCTGGCACCCTTATCGAAGGCCTCGCCGGCGGCGTCGTCCCTGGTGCTCCCAAGCTTCCTAAACAAGCCGTGCTCCCGCATCAAGATCAAGTCGCTGTGGCCTCCTGAGACGATCAAGCACAGGCAGGGCAACTCCGGTTGGATTTCCGAGAGCCAGTTGGCATAGATATGCCCTTCCAGGTGGTTGATGCCGATCAGCGGCAGTTTATTGGCCATTGCCAGCGCCTTGGCGAAGTTGACTCCCACGATCAATGAGCCGGCCAACCCCGGCCCCTTGGTTACAGCTACGGCATCCAGTTGGCCCTTGTCGATGCCCGCCTCTTTGAAGGCCTGTTCGCTCACCGGCACGATGGTCAGCATATGCTGGCGCGAGGCCACTTCCGGCACGATACCCCCGTAGCGGGCATGGATTTCGACCTGCGAGGCGATCACGTTGGAGAGGATTTTGCTGCCGTCCTTTACGATGGCGACCGAGGTCTCATCGCAGGATGTTTCGACGGCCAGGATAATCACGGCAGGGATTATAACACAAAGCTAAATTCAGATTAACCGATTGATGTTTTTTACCTGTGTTGCTACAATTAAGCCCCGGCCTTCACGGCCGTTTAATAGTGAGGTTAGCATATGGATATTACCTGGTTTGGACGTTCGTGTTTCCGCATAAAAGGCAAGGAAGCCGTCATATTGACTGACCCGTGCCCGCCCGATACGGGCTACACTATAGGGAAAATCCAGGCTGATATGGTTACCATCAGCCATGCCCATCCCGGCCATTCATTTCTCGATACCATTCAGGAAGGCTACCACCTGATCAAAGGCGCGGGAGAGTACGAGATAAAGGATACCTATATCACCGGTGTGCCCACCTTTCACGATGACGCTCAGGGCAAGAAATTGGGCAAGAATACGGTCTTTGTCATAGAGATAGAAGGGGTGACTCTGTGCCACCTCGGCGACCTTGGGCACAACCTTTCCCCGGAGGTCATCGGCGAGTTGGGCAGTATTAACGTGCTCTTTTTGCCTGTAGGAGGCCATTCAACTATCGGCGCGGGCATGGCTGCCGACCTGGTAAGGAACCTGAACCCGGGATACGTGGTGCCCATGCACTATAAAACAGCGGACGAGAAAGGCGATGTGGAGTTCCCCGAAAAGTTCCTTAAGGAGCTGGGCATCAAGGAACTTGCCATGCAGGCCAAACTGACGGTCACGCGCAGCAACATACCTTCCAGCACCCAGGTCGTCATGCTGGATTACAAACACTAAACTCCATACTTTGACATATAAATTACACTGCCGTAGAATTGCCTTCTATGAGTCTTGCCAAGCGTGTATTTGAACTTCATCAGATCGAGCAAGCCATTTTAAGCCAGCGCAACCAGGCCGATGAAATTGATTTGCGTTTGAACCATAATTCAGCCTACGAGAAAGCCAGGGAGGAGTTGTCCGCAGCCGAGCAGGGCGAGGCGGACCTCGAAGGGAAATACAAAGAGCTCGACGCCGAATCCGAACAGCTTCGCAATAATATCCAGCGGATCAACGATAAGCTTTACGGCGGCAAGATCAAGAACCCCAAGGAGCTCATGAGTTTCGAGCAGGAAGCTGCCATGCTGAAATCCAACCTTGTCCCCAAGGATGATTTGCTGCTGGCCATGATGGAGAGGCTCGAGTCCCGTAAGGCGGAGGTCCAACGGCTCCAGGAGTTATGCAAGACCATTGAAGCGGCATGGAATAAAGAGAAGCCGGAACTGAAGGTGGAGAGGGAAAAGGTAGTGGCGGAGGTTGCCAAGCTCGAAAAGAAAAGGAAAGAAATAGCCGAGGATATCGACAGCTCGGCCCTGAGCGCCTACGAAGGCATCAAGGGCAGGAAGAGCCAGCCTGTGGTAAGGGTGGAGCAGGGAAAGTGCATGGGCTGCCGCGTGACCCTTTCCATAAGTGAGCTGCAGAGGGTGCGAGGCATGAGCATCGTGACCTGCAGCAACTGCGGACGCATCTTGTATCTCAGCTAGATCATTTGACCTCTCAGCATACAAGTTGTAGAGTAGGTTAGCCAAGCAGGCCGGACGGCCGCTGCGGTCTTGAAGATCGCAGAGGAAAGTCCGAACTCCACCAGGCGGGGTGCTGGGTAACGCCCAGGAGGGGTGACCCTACGGATAGTGCAACAGAAACATACCGCTCGTCGTAAGAGGAGTAAGGGTGAAATGGTGAGGCAAGAGCTCACCGGCGGCCGGGTGACCGGCCGGCCGTGCAAACCCCACCCGGAGCAAGACCTAATAGGGGGATATGGCATGCCTGGGCCGACCCCGGGTTGGTCGCATGACTGCGATGGCAACATTGCAGCTAGATGGATGGCCGCCGCTCCGGTTTACCGGAGCACAGAATTCGGCTTACAGGCCTGCTTGGCATAAATATTTCGATGGGATATTTGAACGAGCTATCATATTAGCTATATAATTTAAGCCTTGTTGGCTGATTGCCCATAATTCAATTTGGAGATAAATTAATGACCTTTAAAAAAAATGCAATCCTGAGCATCTTACTGGCCGTGGCGGTGTTGATGATGACCATGCCCCTGGCCGGATGCGAATCCAAGTGGACCCTCAGCGATACTGATAATAAAACGCTGCAGGGCTTGCCCTCTCAGTTCAGCGAGATAAGCCAGGCTTACCAGATCTTGCAGCAGTACTATGTCAACAATCAGGCGCTCGATACCACCAAGCTGTTGCAGGGCGCCATCAAAGGCATGGTTGCCGCGGTGGGTGATAACTATACTGTTTATTTCCCGCCCCAGGTCTACCAGTCAACCGAAATCGAGTATACGGGCGTATATCAGGGTATCGGGGCATATATTGGAGAGAAGGATAATCAGATAATAATCCTGGGTACTATCCCCAGTTCGCCCGCTGAGGCCGCCGGCATCAAGTCGGGCGATATTATATTGAAGATAGACGGGCAGTCAACCGCCCAGATGACCTCGGACGAAGCCTCGCTTAAAATCCGGGGACAGGCAGGTACCAAAGTGGCCCTGACCCTGGGAAGGAAGGATGTGAAGGACCCCATCGAACTCAGCCTCACCCGCAGCGAGATAACCGAAGCTTCGGTGATATCCGAGATGCACGGCCAGATAGCCTATATAAGGATTACCCAATTCATCCTGCCGACGACCAATGATTTCAAGCAGGCGTTGCAGGACTCAATCGACAAGGGCGCCAAGGGTATCATCCTGGACCTGCGCGGCAACCCGGGCGGGATCCTGGACCAGGCTGTCGACGTGGCCAGCCAGTTCTTACTGCGCGGCATAGTCGTAAAAGTCGTCGACAAAGATGGGAAGGAATCGGTGTTTAAGGTCAGGCCGGGAGGGCTCGCCTTGAATATGCCGCTCATCGTGCTGGTCGACGGTGGAAGCGCCAGCGCCAGCGAGATCGTCGCCGGGGCGCTGCAGGACAACGGCCGTGCCAAGCTGGCCGGATCGCAGACTTTCGGCAAGGCCAGCGTGCAGAACATCATCAGGCTGGAGGACGGGGGCGCCCTCAAGGTGACCGTTGCCCACTACTACACGCCTAATGGTAAAATGATCAGCGGGACCGGCCTTACTCCCGATTATCCCTCGGATTTGAAAGACCAGGACCTGCTTAATTGGGCTATAGACTATCTCAATAAGATCATTGCGCAAGAGCCGGCGCCGGCTGCAACTAAATAGTTAAACGCAGCCGTAATTGGCGCCCCTGGTACAGTAGAAATCCGCGCTTGTCTTGTTGCGCAGGATCGGGATCACACTATATAATTCCCGATAGTGTCAAATAAAATCTTTCCTGTTCCCAATCAAAAATGGTTTAAGGAGGGGGAGCTATTACTCGAATTCCCTTCCGAATGGGACGTTGTCCCCTGTTTGATGAACGGTCACTATGCCACCGAGTTGACCCCTAGCCAGATACAGGCTGCATTCGCCCGGCCTATTGACAGCCCAGGGTTGAGTGAGCTCGCCAGAGGCAAGAAAAAGGTCGCCATTATTTTCGATGACATATCGCGGCCTACCCCTGTCCGTTCGCTTTTGCCCCATGTCTTTAAGGAACTGCATGAGGCAGGGGTCCCGGACACTTCCATCCGCTTCGTCTGCGCCACCGGATGCCACGGCGCCCACACTTACCAGGACTTCGAGAGGAAACTGGGAAGCGATATACTCGATCGCTTCCCCGTCTATAACCACAATATCTACGACAACTGCACTTATGTTGGAGATACTTCCCAGGGTACTAAACTGTATATAAACTCTGAGGTCATGTGTTGTGATCTCAAGATAGGCCTGGGGTCGGTTATAACGCACGTACAGACCGGCTTCGGCGGCGGCGGAAAAATCATCCTTCCCGGTGTTTCTTCAATGGATTCCATCGAACACTTTCACAGCCTGGAAGCCAAGGCCAAGGAAGATGGAAAAGGAAATACTGTGGGCATGGGCAACTATATAGACAACCCCATGACGAAAGACTTTTGTGAAGCGGCCAGGCTGGCAGCCCTGGATTTTAAGATAGATGTCATCGTCAACGGCGCCGGAAAGGCCTGCGCAATCTTCTGCGGTGAAGTCGGCTCAGTTTACCGCGAGGCTGTCAACTATGCTGTCCCGCACTATGCAACCAAGCCGGTGCCCGTAACCGACATAGCGGTCATAAATACTTACAGCAAAGGCAATGAGGCCATCGTCGGCATGATCATTGGCGTAGCCCTGCTTATGGAGAAGGGCGGTGACCTCGTCCTCATTATGGACTGTCCGACCGGGCAGGTGGTGCACTACCTTCTGGGCAGCTTCGGTACGGAGATCAAGGGCCGCCGCTTCCAATCAGTCAACTTCACGTTGCCCTGGCTCAAACGCCTCATCATCCTGTGTCCGCAGTTTGAACATGCCATGGCTGACTGGCTGGCCGTGCCCGGAACCATATGGGTGAAGACCTGGAAGGATGTGATGGATACCCTGCGCAAAGACTACCCGGACGGGGCGAAAGTGGCGGTCGTCCCCGACGGCACAATACAATACCTTTCTTTCAAATAGATTTAACCGGGTTGTACAAACCTCGGCACTTCTAGGCCGAATAGCTAAATGCGGACGGGCTTAGCTCCTGCAGATCTTCAGGAAATATCCGTGGAAACGGGTATCATCGGTCAGCTCCGGGTGGAAGGACGTCGCCAGCATTTTACCCTGCCTGGCTGCGACTATTTCGCCATCGGGTAATTTGGCCAGCACCTCCAGGCCCCGCCCCACCTTCTCAATATAAGGCGCGCGTATGAATACGCCGGGGAACGGACCGTCCGGCAGCCCGGATATTTGCAGGCCTGTTTCAAAGCTGTCCACCTGTCTGCCGAAGGCATTGCGCATAACGGTGATATTCATCAATCCCAGTGTCTCCATGTGAGTGGCATCAGGATTGAAGACTTTTTTGGCCACGCATATCAGGCCTGCGCAGGTGCCCCAGATGGCCACATGGCCCTCAGCCAGCTTTTTGATCGGCTCAACCAGGTCGAAACTCTGCATGAGGTTCATCATGGTAGTGCTCTCGCCGCCCGGGATCAAAAGGCCGTCTATGCCCTTCAACTGGCGCGGCAACCTGATCTCCACTGCCTTCTGTCCCAGCATTTCGAACATTTTCACATGTTCGATGAAGGCGCCCTGCAAGGCGAGCACCCCAATCTTCATGCAGTTTTACCCACTATAATTGTAATAAACATTTCTTCCAACCAAGTATATCCTTCCGGATGCACTATGATTAAATTGATTTGCGTCACCTGCGGAGCAGGTGACGCAATCTATCCCAGTAAATCTTAGTTGCTATAGGATTACAGGATGGGCAAGTATTTTTTCAGCTCGTACTCTGTAACCTGCACGCGATACTGGTCGTATTCCACTTTTTTGTTCTGTATGAAGGCATTGAAGCAATGGTCGCCCAGCGCCTTCTTGACCAGTGCGCTTTTCTCAGTGAGGGCTATGGCATCGTCAAGGCTGCCGGGCAGGGTCTTGATTCCGCGCTTCTTCCTCTGCTCTTCAGTCATGGCGTAGACGTTCTCCTCAACGGGCTCAGGAGGCTCCAGCCCCTTTTCGATCCCTTCCAGGCCGGCGGCCAGCATCACGCTGAAGACCAGGTAGGGGTTGCAGGCCGGGTCGGGGGACCTGTACTCTATGCGCGTTGCCGTTTCCCTGCCGGGTTTGTATTCGGGCACCCTGATCAGGTCGGCCCGGTTGCGCCTGGCCCACGATACGTAAACGGGCGCCTCATAGCCGGGCACCAGGCGTTTATAGGAGTTGACCCACTGGTTGGTTACGGAGGTTATATCGGGGGCATGCTTGAGTATGCCGGCGATGTAGCTCCTGGCAATTTTGCTTAGGTGGAACGGATCGTTTTTATCGAAAAAGGCATTGCGTTCGCCTTTGAATAGCGATTGATGCACGTGCATGCCGCTGCCGTTTTCCCCGAAGATAGGCTTGGGCATGAAAGTGGCATAGACATTGTTTTCCATGGCGACCTGCTTGACTACCAGCCGGTAGGTCATAACATTATCCGCCATGGTGAGGGCGTCGGTGTACCTCATATCTATTTCATGCTGGCTGGGCGCCACCTCATGATGTGAATATTCAATGCCGACGCCCATCTCTTCCAGCGCCAGTACCGATTTACGCCTGAGGTCGACTGCCATATCCAGCGGCACCAGGTCGAAATAGCCGCCGGAATCCAGAGTTTCCGTGCCCTTATTATCCTTGAAATAAAAATACTCCAGCTCCGGGCCTACGTAGAAGGTATAGCCGAGGTCGGTGGCGTGTTTTAAGTTTTTCTTGAGGATAAACCTGGGATCGCCTTCGAAGGGTTGTCCCTCCGGCATATAGATATCGCAGAACATGCGGCCTACAGATTGTTCCTTGGGCCTCCAGGGAAGTAACTGGAAGGTGTCGGGGTCGGGCAGGGCGATCATGTCGCTCTCGTCGATGCGGGCATAGCCCTCGATGGACGAGCCGTCGAAACCCATGCCTTCTTCCAGTGCTTTCTCCAATTCCTCAATGGTGATGGAGAAGCTTTTCAGGAAGCCCAGGATATCTGTAAACCACAGGTTCACGAATTTTACGTCGTGTTCCCTGGCCAATTTGAGGACGTACTCCACCGCATCTGCCCTGTCTTTGGTCGTCATAGTCCCTCCTTGCGCTGTGTTATGCTTGGCTAATCAAAACATAATTCAGGGGCAAAGTCAAAACATTCGCTTCTGCAGTTAAATTATAGAAATAGGGCGGCACGGTGCTTCACCGATGCCGCCCTAAAACTAAGCCGTGATTGAAGTCTAGATGTCGAAATACAGGTAGAACTCGTGGGGATGTGGCCTCAGCCTGACCTCGTCGATTTCCTTGGTTCTCTTGTAATTGATCCATACGTCGATTACATCCTGGGTAAATACGTCGCCGGTCAGGAGGAACTTGTGGTCCTTTTCCAGGGCGTTGATGGCCTGTTCCAGTGATCCGGGAACGGTCTTCAGTTTCTTGGCTTCTTTGGCGCTTAATGTGTAGGTGTCCTTGTCGAACGGCTGGCCCGGGTCGATTTTGTTGGCAATACCGTCGAGGCCCGCCATAAGGAGGGCGGACAGGGCCAGGTAGCCGTTGCAGGTTGAATCCGGGGGCCTGAATTCAATCCTCTTGGCCTTGGGATTCTCTGAGTACATCGGGATGCGGACGGCGGCGCTGCGGTTGCGGGCCGAGTATACCAGGTTGACCGGAGCTTCAAAGCCGGGCACCAGCCTCTTGTAGGAGTTTGTCGAAGGTGCACAAATGGCGCACAGCGCTTCAGCATGCTTTAGAAGGCCGCCTATGTAATATTTGCAGGTCTGGCTGATCAGAGCGTAGCCCTTGGGATCAAAGAAAACGTTTTTGCCGTCTTTGAACAGGCTCTGATGAACGTGCATGCCGGAGCCGTTATCCTGGAAGAGTGGTTTGGGCATGAATGTCGCCACCCTGTTATGTTTGCGGCAGACGTTCTTGATGACGTATTTGAACCACAGCATCTGGTCGGCCATCTTGAGCAGGTCCTTGTACTTCATGTCGATCTCGCACTGGCCTGCAGTAGCAACCTCATGATGGTGCACTTCGATTTCGAGGCCAACTGAAGACATGACCTCAACGATCTCGGAGCGGAGGTCCTGCAGCGAATCGGTCGGGGGCACGGGGAAATATCCTTCCTTGTACCTGGGCTTGTAGGCCAGGTTAGGCTTCTCGTCTCTGCCCGAGTTCCAATCGGCTTCAACTGAATCTATGAAATAATAGCCGCTCTTATGGTCCTGGTCGAAGCGGACATCGTCGAAAATAAAGAACTCTGCTTCGGGGCCGCAGAAGCAGGTATCGGCTATGCCGGTCGATTTCAAGTATTGGACTGCTTTTTTAGCGACGTACCTGGGGTCCCTGGAATAAGGTTTCCCTGTGACCGGGTCGAAAACGTCGCAGATGATGCTGAGAGTGGGGTGCTCACAGATCGGATCGATGATAGCGGTTTCCGGGTCGAGCTTGAGGATCATGTCGCTTTCCTGGATCTCCTGGAAGCCGCGAATGCTTGAGCCGTCAAAGCCGATGCCCTCGGTCCAGATTCCCCCTTTGGCACCATCCGGGTCGTCAATTCCAATCTCGCCCGGGGTGATGGTGAAATGCTGCCACAAGCCCGGCAGGTCGAGGAATTTCAGGTCGATGAATTTGATGTTTTCATCCTTGACCTTCTTGAGAATTTTTTCCGGTGTCATTTTGTCGGATGCCAATAGTTTCCTCCTTTATTTTGGTGTATTTTAAACAGATTTCGGCGTGAAAACCCCATGAAACTCACAAATCCGTCTGTTTATTTATAAAGGTCAATTTAGCGCCGAAATGTTACAAACAGATTAAATAATGACGAAATTTTCAAAAATTGGGTCAAAATTTTTAAAAAGAGGAGGGGATGACCGCTGATTTGGCCATCCCCTCCCGTGTTTTTCGAGAATTTTCTATAAATTAAGGGGCATTTCAGGAGAGCCCGCCGTAAGCCCTTTCGCCGTGTTGCGATATATCCAGGCCGACCATCTCCTCTTCGTTCCTGACACGCAGGCCGAAAGTGGCGTCAACCACTTTGGCGATGATCCAGGTGAAACCGAAAGAATAGACGGCGGTGACTGCGATTCCAACCATTTGTATCAGCACTTGCACGCCGTTGCCGTCGATGAGGCCTGACTTGCCGCCTATGGCGGAGGTTGCCAGTATACCGGTAGCCAGCATACCAACCGTGCCGCCGATGCCGTGACAGGCAAATACGTCCAGCGACTCATCTATCTTGTTGGATTTGTTCCTCCAGAGCATAACGTAGTAAGAGATAACGGCGGTTACGATGCCAATGGGTATAGCGGCCATGGGATGAATGAAGCCGGCCGCCGGCGTTACGGTCGCCAGGCCGACAACCGCCCCGGTGGCAACGCCCAGCACCGAAGGCCTGCGGTGTACCCAGCCCAGGATAAGCCATGTTATGGCGGCTGAGGCGGCTGCAAAGTTGGTGGAGGCGAAGGCGCTGGCGGCCAGGCCGTCGGCTCTGAGTGCGCTGCCGGCGTTAAACCCGAACCAGCCGAACCAGAGCAGGGCCGTGCCCAGCACGACGTAGGGAATGCTGTTTGGTTCCATGGTCTCCCTCTCCTCAAAACCCCTTCTGGGACCGAGCACCATGGCGATGGCCAGCGCTGCGAAGCCGGCGTTGATATGGACAACCGAGCCGCCGGCGAAATCCAGCACGCCGAGATTTGCCAGCCAGCCGCCGCTGCCCCATACCCAGTGAGCGATCGGACAGTAGACCACCGTGAACCATATGGCGGAGAAAATCAGTAAAGCGCTGAACCTGATGCGCTCCACCACCCCGCCCGTAATAAGAGCCACCGTAATGATGGCAAAGGTGGCCTGGAACATCATGAAGAGGAAATGTGGAATGGTAGTTGCGTAAGTATCAGAAGGGGCCATGCCCACATTCATCAGTCCCGCCCACTGTAGCCCGCCGAACAGTCCTTTAAAATCGGGCCCGAAGCTGACGCTGTAGCCGTAGAAGGCCCAGAGGATGGAGATCAAGCCCAGCATCACGAAGCTCATCATGAGGGTGGAAAGAAGGTTTTTTTGGCGGACCATGCCGCCGTAGAAGAAGGCCAGGCCGGGAGTCATCAACATAACCAGAGCTGTGGCTACAAGCATCCATGCTGTGTCGCCTGAGTTAATCTGCACATTAACCTCCTATTCAGTTTATAAAACCAAATAAGAAGCTAATCTGCACATCAGCTTCCTTTCAGTTTGTTAAAATTAAATATATAGGCTAATTGTTACAAATAAATTACAGTATAATTCACCGATAGAGAATAGAGAGGGGATGCCTGGTGCAGCAGGCATCCCCTCTCAGGATGACAGCGCGCTATTTAGCGTTTAGGCAAGCCTCGCCCGCGTCGCTGGTCCTGACCCTGTAAGCATTTTCGACCGGCAGGACGAAGATCATGCCGTCGCCTTCCCTGCCTGTCTTGGCCGCCTGACAGATGATCTCGACGGCTGGTTTGCATTCCTCATCAGCCAGCACAAGCTCGATCTTGACCTTGGGTAGAAAATCCACCCGGTACTCGCCGGCACGCCACTGAAGTGCGATTCCCTTTTGCCTGCCGCGTCCGTTGACGTTGGTTATCGTCATGCCGAGCATTCCGTGATCAGATAGGGCGTCCTTGACCGCGGCCAGTTTTTCGGGACGGATAATAGCTTCGATTTTTTTCATTATGAGACACCTCCATAAGCATTTTCACCATGCTGAGATATATCAAGCCCGACGGACTCTTCTTCTTCTTTGACCCTGAGGCCCATGGTGGCCTTAAGGGCTTTGGCCAGCAGCCAGGATACGACGAAGGAATAAGTCATGGTGGCAGCGATAGCCGCCAGTTGAATAAAGACCTGCTTCCAGTTGCCGTCGATCAGGCCGGAGCCTGCGGCATTGACCGAAGCTGTGGCGAATATGCCGGTCGCTAATGCGCCCCATGCGCCGCCCATGCCGTGACAGGCGAAGACATCGAGTGATTCATCCACCCTGTTGGCCTTCGATCTCCAGACCATGACGTAGTAGGAGATGATCGAGGCTATGGCGCCGATGGGGATGGCAGCCCAGGGCTGCACAAAGCCGGCAGCCGGTGTGATGGCAACCAGGCCCACCACCGCACCGGTGGCAGCGCCCAGTACCGATGGTCTACGATGTACCCATCCCAGGATCATCCATGTGAAGCCTGCCGCCGCTGCTGCAGTATTTGTGGTGACGAAGGCGCTGGATGCCAGTCCCCCGGCCGTTAAAGCGCTGCCAGCATTAAAGCCGAACCAGCCGAACCAGAGCAAGGCGGCTCCCAGGACTACATAGGGTATATTATTGGGTTCCATGGACTCGCCCTCTTTAAAACCCTGGCGGGGTCCCAGAACCATGGCCAGCGCCAGGGCCGAGATGCCGGCGTTGACGTGCACAACCGTGCCTCCGGCGAAATCTAGGGCCCCAAGCTGCGCCAGCCAGCCGCCGCTGCCCCAGACCCAGTGTGCGATGGGACAATAAACGAGTGTAAACCAGAGTGCGGCGAAGGCCAGCAGTGCGCCGAACTTGATACGTTCTACTACCGCGCCGGTCCATAAGGCCACGGTGATGATGGCAAAGGCTCCCTGAAAGGCCATGAAAGCCAGGTGTGGTACGGTAACGGCATAGATTGTCGAGGCGGCCTGACCTACTCCCATCAGTCCGAACCAGGCCAAGTTACCGGTCAGGCCTTTAACATCCGGCCCGAAAGCCAAGGTATAGCCGTAAATTACCCAGAGCACGGAAATCATGCAAAGGATGGCGAAGCTCATCATTATGGTCGAAAGAAGGTTCTTTTTTCTGACCATACCGCCGTAAAAGAAGGCGAGGCCGGGCGTCATGAGGATCACAAGCGCTGTGGAAATGAGTAACCAGGCAGTATCGCCCGAATTCATAGTAAACCTCCTTGAAGTTTATATGAGGAAGTTTAAAGGAGGCCTGTTTCGGGATTATTACGGGGATGTTAACTTTGTGTTACAAGATCGGTTAGCTCTGGGACGGCGAATCCTTGAACTTGTAACCTATATTCCTGACAGTATCGATGAAGGCATGTTCCGGGTCTTCGATCTTGCTGCGCAGCCTGCGGATGTGCACGTCCACCGTGCGGTCGCCGCCGTAATAATCGTAGCCCCAGATTTCATTTAGCAGCGCTTCGCGGGTAAAGACCTTTCCCTTGCTGGTGGCCAGCAATTTCAGAAGCTCGTATTCCTTGAAGGTCAGTGCCAGCAGCCTGCCTCCCAGCTCCACTTCACACCTGATGGGGTCGATAGTCAGATCCCCTACCTTTATTATAGTTTCTTCATTTTCCCGGTTGGCCTTACTGACCAGCCTGCGAATCCTGGTGGAAAGCTCATCCAGGTTCCAGGGTTTCATGATAAAGTCATCCAGGCCCTGCTCGCCGATAATCGTGTGCAGCGTTGGAGTCGAGATAAGTGCGATCAAAGGAAGCAGCCGCCTTAATTTAAGCTTCCGGAACCATTTCCAAGCCGAATCGCCGTGAGCCGAGATGGCAGATATGTCGATCAGGGCAATGTTGAAGAACTGGCGCTGGTCTTGCTCGATCACATCATCGGCATACACGCAGGCGGTACATGAAAAGCCCAGGCGGCTGAGGCCTGCGCTCAGGTCCTTGACCCGGTCCATCTCGTTGGTAACTAATAAAATATTATACATAAATAAAGGTATTATATCAGTGTGCTAAACGAGTCGCCTCTTTCCCACGCTAATTACGGATCGGGATGCCCTTCGCGGCAAGGTATTCTTTTACCTGTTTAATCGAGTATTCCCGGTAGTGGAATATGCTGGCGGCCAGCACCGCATCTGCTTTGCCTATGGCCAGCGCCTGGTAAAGGTGTTCGAGCGTTCCAGCGCCGCCGGAGGCGATGACCGGGACATTGACCATTTCGCTGACGGTACGGTTCAATTCGTTATCGTAGCCTGCCTGGTGGCCGTCGGCATCCCAACTTGTAAGCAGTATTTCACCGGCCCCCATCTCGACCGCCTGTTTAATCCACTCAAGCGCGTCGATGCCGGTCGGCTTGCGGCCGCCGTGGGTGCAAACTTCCCATCCCGGTTCATACTTACCACGCGTGCGCTTGGCATCCACAGCCAGCACCATGCACTGCCGGCCGAAGATGGCCGCGCCTTCTTTAAGAAGCTCGGGCTTATGGACGGCAGCCGTATTTATGGAGACTTTATCCGCTCCTGCCATCAACATGCGGCGCATGTCGCTGATCGAGCGCAAGCCTCCGCCCACGCAGAGCGGGACGAATACCTGTTTGGAAACCCTGTGAACGACTTCGACCATGGTATCCCGTGCCTCGGGTGTGGCGCCGATATCCAGGAAGACCAGTTCGTCCGCGCCTTCCTGGTAGTAGAAAGCTGCCTGTTCTACAGGATCGCCGGCATCGCGCAGGTTGGTGAAGCTGGTGCCTTTGACCACTCGGCCGGCAGTCACATCCAGGCAGGGTATGATGCGTTTGGTTAACATTTCATAAACCTTATTATTGTCCTCTTACGACGAGGCGATTTTTAAGAAGTTGGAATACATCTTCAGGCCTGGTTCGCCGCTTTTCTCGGGGTGAAACTGGGTAGCAAAGAGGTTGTCTTTGATTATCATGCTGCAAAACTCCAACCCGTACTCCGTTGTACCCGCTACGACCGACTTATCCAGCGGATGTGCATAGTAGCTGTGGATGAAGTAAAAGTTGGTGTTATCGGGTATGTCGGTGAAAACCGGGTGCGACATCACCTGTTTGACCTGGTTCCATCCCATGTGGGGTATCTTTAATCCGGCGGGCAATTTCTTGACCTCGCCGGGTATGATGTCCATGCATTGGTAGTGGCCCCCTTCCTCGGTGCTGGACAGAAGGACCTGCAGCCCGACGCAGATTGCGAAGAGGGGCCTTCTCCAGGCCACCAGTTTCTTCACGGCGTCGGCCATACCTATGGCTTCCAGTCCCTTCATGGTGTCGCCCGCCGCACCCACGCCGGGCAGGAAAACGACATCGGCTTTGAGTACCTCAAATACGGAATCGGTTACCAATGGTTGATATCCCAGCCTGGTAAGTGCGTTTACCACGCTGCCGAGGTTGCCAGCTCCATAATTTATGACGGCAATTTTTTTCTGACCTTTACGCACGAGCGGCCATTCCCGGTCCCATTGGACCTTTGCAAATAGCGAGACCCCTTAATAACATCGATCCGTCTTGATTTAGCTATCCCTGATTTAATCCTGCCAATATACGGAAACCATTTGCCGTAATTAGCATGGTAGCATAGGCATATATCACTGTCAAAAGCCTCTACCGGACGGAAATATTATCCGCATTGCCTGGATAATTGGAAAAGTCTGACCCGATTAAGTGTAGCACAGGGGCGGCTGGTATTGGCAACTGGAATGAAGCAGGCCCGCTAGGTATCGTCCTTATTTTCCGGGAGATGCGGGTCCTTCTTGTGCAGAGCTGGCTTGACGAGCTCGAAGAGCAGCAGCGTGAAGAGCGTGATCAGCAGAAGGAGCAGCAGGGTCTCAAGGAATTCTTTATGTACCAGGAACATTATGATGAATATCTCCAGCATCAGGACGGCAGTCTCGATGATCCTATGCCTGACCATATTATCGACGATGAAAGAGAACATGATGACCTCAACCCAGCCTTCGGCAATTACGCCGACGGTGATGGACTCCCAGGTCAGGGTGCCTGTCGGCAAAACTCCCGACATATACTGAAGAAACCCGAAGGTGAAAAGCGACTCCGGTATATAAGACAGGTTAATGGCCAGGTAGGTCGGCATACGGCCTCTCAGCAGCCCGCAAAAAAGGCCGGTCAGGGATTTGCCAAATATGATGGCCAGGCCGTAAACGGGACCGTAGATACCGAAAACCCCAAAGTGGAAATAGGGGTAAATCGAGGTCAGGGCGGCGGCCAGCCAGCCGTACCAGGGGCCGAAGGTGATGGCGATTGCGAAGGTAGCCAGGTGTGAAAAATCGAAGGTCACCTGCGGGCTAAAGGAGGTGAGCTGGCTGGAAAGAAAAGACAGCAGGTTTCCCAGCACGGCGGCGGCCAGGGTGATTGCCAGCTTTCGCGTCCTTTCTCCCACAAATATACGCATATCTTCCCGCCGTTAATGGGTAGGCCGTGCTTCAAAGTATAACATTTTTTATCCGTATAATCCGCGCTTGCGGTTTTCCCCCAGTATACGGTGGTACTCACGGTCGACATCTATACCTTTGTCCCGAAGCACCCGTTCCATCATTTCGACGGAGTGGTAGAGGTCTAGAAAGCGGTTCAGCCATATCTGGGGATGGTCGGGGTCTTTTGAGAAGTCGACGGCCAGTTGATTAAACTCCTCGGTAACCTTGGCGAATTCCAGCCGGGGTTCGAATTTCCCCTTTATGCGCGGGAATTTGAATAGCTGTTTGACCTTGCCGAAATGACGCTGGAATATATACTTGTCTACGTACCAGAATACGCAGGCCAGCAAAAGCTGGTTGAGCAGGAAAGCCGGGAAGTCGGGGATGCCCAGCCGTTCCCTCAACAAAACCTGTAATAAGGCGCCGGCGATGCCCGACAGCAGAATCCATCGGCCGAAAACATAGATGAACCACTCCCTGGAAAACATGGCGACCCCCTACGATTTTTTTCTTGGACTTTGATTAAATACTATCATCGCACCTGAGGACTGTCCATATAATTTGCGGGGGTAAGCCTGCACAGCGGTGATATAATTGAGCAGAGTACGTATTTCTGATCCTGGATTGGCTGTACAGGAGGTTTGCGATGAAAGTGGTCTATCATGAACGATATACCCAGGTTTACGAAAACGATCCCGCCGCCGCGCCGGGTCGCATGGAGGCCATTATTCAGAAGTTAAAAGGCTTTGACATCGTTGTCCCTGAACCGGCGGCCGTCGATGACATCCAATTGTGCCATACCGAATACCATATCAATTATGTGCAACGCTACGGCTCCGTATATGAGATGGCACTGCTGGCAGCCGGCGGGGCACTTAAGGCGGCTGAGCTTGCACTCCAGGGAGAGCCCGCCTTCGGCCTGATACGTCCTCCGGGTCACCATGCCAGCGCCGACAGTTGCTGGGGCTTTTGCTTTTTTAACAATATGGCCATAGCCATAGCCAGGTTGAAAAGTCAAAAGAACATAAAAACTGCACTCGTGCTGGATTTCGACCTGCACTACGGGGACGGGACAGCCAACATCTTTGAGGGTGACTCCACTGTAACCTATTTCCATCCGGAAGACAGCCACAGGCAGGATTTCGTCGACCACGTTGCCCGCTTTTTGGAGCAAAATAAAGCGGACATAATCGCAGTCTCAGCCGGGTTCGACCGTCATATCGATGACTGGGGCGGGCTACTGAGTACCGAGGACTACCGCACCATGGGGCAGGAAGTTAAAAAGTTTGCTCTCAAGAACTGCGAGGGCAAGCGCTTCGGCGTCCTGGAAGGCGGCTACAACCACACCGTGCTTGGGGACAATGTCAGGGCCTTTCTTGAGGGCATGGCCTAATCGGGCCGCATCACCTAAACATCAATATAATATATGTTAGTATTTGCTTTACTGGCTGGTGGGCGCTGAAGGCGCCTGCGGCATCCAGGCCTGCGTGGGGCCGCCGGAGAAAACGCCCTGCTCATTGCCGGCTACAAAGGGTCCGGCGCGTTGCCAGCAGACGGTGCATCCCTGCCACCACCCGTTGCGCCAGCCGCTGCCCCAGCCGTAGCTCACTCCGTCGTTGTAACCTTTGGTGTACCCTATTTGCTGCCCCTGCGCCTGGCCCTGAGCCTGTCCCTGCGCCTGGCCTTTGGCTTGCCCCTCGGAATATCCCTTGTTATAACCGTCGGTTTCGCCGTCCTGTTTGCCCTGCTTATAGCCCGCGTCCTGGCCCTTGTTAAAGCCGTCCTGCGTGCCCTTGGCATAGCCATCGGCGTCGCCCTTAGCATAACCGGTTTTGTATCCGGCATCGCTTCCCAACTGGTAGCCGCCGAACCCGGCTATAGCAAGCCCGGCAATGAATAGAATAACTATACCTATGATCGTGCCCGTCCCTAGTTTCATCCGACGCCTCCTCGTTGCCAGGTTAATTATGTTCAGAGCCCTGAGCCTTTGCGAAGATACGGCCCGTCATTCCCCCTCCAGTACTTTATAACCCCGTGCTCATTCAAAACTAGCACACCGTGTAACTATTTTCAAGACCGTGTATGGATAATTGACATGTGATATGTTAATATTTCGAAACCATAGCGTATTGCTCTTCGAGTTAGACGCCTAAACCGCTACGGCATGACGTCTAACCGGCAGGCCGAAAGGCCTCGAGGGTGCAGGCAGAAATGGCTGCGCCTCCCGTTTTGGAAAGGAGGGTAAAATGACCAAAAACGTTAAGCAATTTGCATTACTGGCTGTCACTATCCTGATGCTTATATCCGTGATTGCGGGCTGCACGCCGGCGGGCCAGGCAACGGAAAACAAATCATCGCAGGCCCAATCTTCGTACAGTACACGTTTCAAAATAGCTACCACTACCAGTCTCAACGATACCGGGTTATGGGACTACTTGACGCCCGTATTTGAGAAAAAATTCAATACCGCATTGGACGTAGTGGCTGCCGGCACCGGTGCTGCCCTGGACTACGGTAAACGCGGTGATGTAGATGCCGTTACCGTGCATGATCCGGCCGCCGAGGCCCAGTTTATCTCGGACGGCTACGGCATTAACAAACGCTCTTTCGCCTTTAACTATTTTATCGTTGTCGGTCCGGCCGCTGATCCGGCCGCCATCAATGGCCTGTCTCCCGAAGATGCCTTCAAGAAAATATATGCAGGCGGCACGGCCGATCCAACCAAAGTGAGGTTCGTTTCACGCGGCGATAATTCCGGGACTTATGCTAAAGAGAAGCTGATCTGGCAGGCCGCAGGATTCAACTACCCGGATGTAGAGAAATCCGGTAAGTGGTACATAGAGGCCGGCAAGGGCATGGGGCCTTCACTGGTTATGGCCAGCGAGCAGGGTGCTTACATTCTTACCGACGTATCCACCTTCCTGGCTTACGGCAGTAAATTGAATCTTGTACCGATCGTTGAAAGCGGGCAGATATTCCTAAATGTTTACGATGCCATTGCCATTAACCCGGCCAAGGTCACGACTGCTAAAATGTTGCCGATGGCCAACAATTTCATTAACTGGTTGATTTCCGACGATGTGCAGAACCTGATTGCTACCTATGGAGTGGACAAATACGGCAAACCCCTCTTCAGCCCCATGAAAGGCGGGGGCTGTAAGGACCCGGGCTGTCCCAAAGTGGAAGACTATACCGTACCTGTTAGCTGATTGAGTAAAAATGCAGGAGTTGTGGGAAGGCCTGGTACAGGCGGTTAAACTCGTCGTAAGCCTGGACCCGGAGGTAGTCGAGATTTCAGTGCGGTCGCTGTATGTTTCAGCGGCCGCCATCCTCATTGCCGCGGCTATATGCATACCCATCGGCGGCCTGATAAACTTCCACGATTTCCGGGGTAAACGGGTATTAATTAATGTAATACAGACATTTTACAGCTTGCCCACCGTGGTGGTGGGACTGTTTGTGTTTCTCTTTGTTTCAAGGTCGGGGCCTTTGGGGGGGATAAACCTGCTGTTTACGCCGGGAGCAATTATCGTGGGACAGGTCATTCTGATCATGCCGATCTTGACCGGCATGACCATATCGGCTCTGAGCGGGGTAGACCGCTCGATCAGGGATACGGCCCTGGGTGCCGGCGCAACTAGTTCGCAGGCCATATGGACTATCATCAGGGAGGCCAGGTTCGCAGTAGCCGGGGCGATGATCCTCGGCTTCGGTCGAGCCATATCCGAGGTCGGCGCAGCCATGATGCTGGGCGGCAATATCCGCGGTTACACCCGGGTCCTGACGACCGCCATCTCCCTTTATACGCAGGAAGGGGAGATAGCGCTCTCTCTCGCCCTGGGCATTATCCTTATCGGGATTGCCACAGTTATAAGTGTGGCGGTTAATATCCTTTTACAGAGGTATTGATGGCCTTCTTAAAGCTGGTTAACCTGGAGCAGCGCGTTGGCGATAAGTCCCTTCTCAAAAATATCAACCTTGAGATAGCTAAGGGCGAATTTTTTGTAGTCATCGGCCCCACTGGTTCGGGGAAAACCACCCTGCTGAGGTTGATTGACCTGCTTGACAGTCCTTACTCGGGGGATATCTATTTCAACGGCATGAATGCGACCGCTTTAAAGGGTGAACGTATTGACATAAGGCGGAAAATGGCCATCGTATTTCAGAAGCCGGTAGTTTTTAACGGCACGGTCTTTGAAAATATCGCCTACCCCTTAAAAATGCGCGGACTCAAAAGCAGGGAGATAAGGCCCTTGGTCAATAGTTTATTGGATGCAATCGGATTAAGCGGATATGGCAAGAGGAAGGCCAGGACGTTATCAGGCGGCGAGGCGCAAAGAGTGGCGCTGGCGCGTGCCGTCATATCCGACCCCGAGCTGCTGCTGCTTGATGAACCTACAGCTAATCTCGACCCGCTCAGTGTAAAGCTGATTGAGGAAATGGTAAAAGAGTTCAATAAATCCAAGGGTGTTACGGTTGTGATGGCTACCCACGATATGCAGCAGGGCCAGCGCCTGGCCAGCCGGGCCGGGGTATTGATGCAGGGTGAACTGGTGCAGGTGGGAAACACGTCGGCCATATTCCGGTCTCCCGATAGTGCCAGGGTTGCAGGTTTCGTGGGGATGCAAAACGTCTACCGTGGACGGATCGTTGCAAGCGACGGCGGCATCGCCAGGGTACAAGTCGACGAAAGCGTTATCGAAGTGGTATCGGAACTGGAGGTGGGCAAAACCGTCGACGTATTTGTGAGGCCCGAGGACATAGTACTGTCGTTGTCGGATTCCGACAGCAGTGCCAGGAATAAACTGCCCGGCGTTATAACAGCAATTCATATTACGGGTCCCCTGAGCATGGTTATAGTCGATTGCGGTATTGTTCTAGAGGTCATGGTAACCATTAAGTCGGTCGAGGAGATGGGGTTGAGGATTGGGATGAATATCTTCTGTTCGTTTAAAGCTGCCGCCGTAAAGGTTTTACCCGTGAAATAAGGCTGCCCTGCGCATGTCAGGCTGTATAGGTGCCGCTCTTGCCCCCGGTCTTTTTTACCAGGTACAGATCGGTGATGTGCATGCCCTTATCCAGCATTTTACACATGTCGTAGATGGTCAGGGCCGCTATAGCTGCCGCTGTCAACGCCTCCATTTCGAACCCCGTCTTTCCTATGCCCTTGACCGTTGCCGTAATTTCGACAGAAGTATCCCTGCTCTTCAGGTCGAAATCGATAGCGACGCTATTCAGGAGCAGGGGATGGCAGAGGGGTATAAGGCTGGGGGTCTGTTTGGCCGCCATGATGCCGGCTGCCTGTGCGACCGCCAGGACGTCGCCCTTGGGGACTTTATTTTTCTTAACAAGGTTGAATGTGTCGCGGTTCAATTTCAGACGGGCCCTGGCGATGGCCAGCCTGCTGGTTTCTCGCTTGGCGCTTACATCTATCATACGGGTATCGGGCCGCTCCATCTGCTATCCCCCTATGCTGGACATATTTTTATTCAGCGTGTCATGCGAGTTGAGATGATGTTGCTTGGGTTTGGATCCAATGGCCGCCGCTATGAGGTTCTTCAAATCCTGATTGGCCGCACCTTTGCGTATGGGGGTCTTGATATCGACTCCTTCGGAGGAAAAGAGGCAGGGCAGGAGCAAGCCGGTCGAGGACAAACGCAACCTGTTGCACTCTTCGCAGAAAGGTTCCGATATGGGGCTGATAAAGCCCACAGTGCCCCTGGCCGACGGCAAACGAAAATAGCGTGCCGCCCCATTACCTTTTATACCCCGGAAAGGTTCAAGCGGCCCCAGGGACTCGATCTTTTTGCGCAAAACCCCGGAGGGGACAAATTCGGCGCTGCGGTTCATTGGCATAAGCTCGATAAAGCGGACATGCCAGCCGGCCTCGATGGTCATCCTGGCAAAATCGATAATTTCGTCATCGTTTATGCCCTGCATGGGCACCATGTTTATCTTTACGGGGTTCAGGCCTGCCTTCATAGCGGCCTGGATTCCCTTAAGGGCATGCGACAAATCCCCCGTGCGGGTAATCTGTTTGAAGCGCTCATATTTAAGGGTGTCGAGGCTGATATTGATTCGGTGCAGGCCGGCATCCACCAGATCCTCCACATATTCTGCCAGCAGCGTGCCGTTGGTCGTCATCGAGATGTCCTGGATGCCCTCGACAGCCGAGATCATGCGTACCAGGTCGATAATGCCTGACCTTACAAGGGGTTCTCCGCCTGTTATCCGTATCTTATTTATACCTAGGTCGCAGGCCGTCCTGACGACCAGCAGAATTTCCTCGAAGCTCATTATCTCCTGGTGGGGGACGAGAGGCACGCCTTCGGGCGGCATGCAGTAGACGCACCTGAGATTGCAGCGGTCTGTGACAGATATCCTCAGGTAGCTTATGCCTCTTTGAAAGCTATCGCATATACCGGCCATGGTTAATCCTTTTTATGGATGGTCACCCATCCTGCCCTGAAGGGTCTCGATGGCGTGAGGGATTACCGGCATTAACAGGTCGAGATATTCCTCGACGGCCCTGGGATTGCCCGGCAGGTTTATTATAAGGCAATTCCCGCGAACGCCGGCAATTGCGCGGCTTAATATGGCTGTTGGTGTTTTATTATATCCGTCGGCCCTCATAAGTTCGGTAATGCCCGGTATTTCCTTATCCAGAACAGACCTGGTTGCTTCAGGGGTAACGTCACGCGGGCTGATGCCTGTACCTCCGGTGGTAACAATGAAGTCCACCTCGCCGCTGTCTGCCCAGAGGGACAGCGTTTTAGCTATGAGCGGCTGCTCATCGGCTACAACCTCGTACTTAGCTACATCTATATCCAAGTCGCGGAAAACCTTGACCATATAATCACCGCTGCCGTCTACGCGTTCACCCCTGGAACCTTTATCGCTTATAGTCAGGACGCCGGCTTTATACATATAACTGTTTTCCCCCTGGATCGGTGAACTACTCCTTGTTTCTTATGGATATAATAACACTTCTGATCAAGCCTACAGTTTTCAGCGAACTGATCATGGCTATGATCGAGCTGGCGATAATGTTTTTCACGAATGGCTTCATAAAAATCTTCTTGCCGTTCACCACGACTTCGATATCGGAAGGTGCTTTGCCTATTATCTCTTTTTCGATAAAATCGGCGATTCCCCGGATATCCTCGGGACGGAATTGCGGGATCTTATAGGGAAGCCTGGAATCGGATATGACTGCGGACAGGTCGGATTCCGGGCAGACCATATCTTTTCCATCGGTCCCCCTGTAAACCTCTATCCTGGGCGCCTTGCTCTTTTTAAATCCTTCCGCCAGTACTAAATCGTAGCCTTCGCCGATGGTCATCAAAGTCTCTTCAAGGGATGGATCGTGGTCGATGCTTTTAAAAACCGTTATTTTCGAGGGGGAGCTAATCACCGTGGTCGGGCTGCCGGCCTGCGAGAAGCGCCAGGTGTCTTTGCCATGAAGGTCGAGGTCAACTGTTTCTCCGGCATGCTTGACGGCCGCCAGGCGGTAGCCCCTGGCCTTGAGCTCAACGATGAGCTTCTCGAGAACCGTAGTTTTACCGGACCCCGAATTGCCCACTATAGCTACGACAGGTAACATCTTTCTCCAGCTACCATATATATTCGCTGCCTTCCAGCAATTGGACCTTTACTTTTTCTCCCGCCTTTACCAGCGGGCAATCCTCGGGCACAATTGCCAGGCCGTCGGCGGTAGACATGGATGTAAGTATTCCCGAACCCTGCGGACCCGTCAATGAAGCATGCCAGCCCTCGGCATTCCTGGTCAAGCGGACACGTGCGAAAATGCGACGGCCATCATTGTTTTTTATGGCCTGATCAAGTATTGCCGTGACGGTCGGCCTGGCGAAATTATCTTTTCCCATCATTTTCAAAATGGCAGGCCTGGCAAACTGCTCGAAAGTTATCATCGAGCTTACCGGGTTGCCGGGCAGTCCCAGGTGGGGCACTTCCTTAACCAAGTTGCGTTTTTGTTTTTTGACCAGTCCAAAAGCCAGCGGCTTGCCGGGTTTCATACGCACGGTCCAGAAATCGATCTGGCCCATCTGGGACAGCACGTCTTTGACGATGTCGTAGTCTCCCACAGATACGCCGCCCGAGGTAATAAGCATATCTGCCTCCGCCCCATGGCTAATTTGAGCTTTCAATGGCTTCATAGAGTCCCGTGCGATATCCAGCAGCCTGGGTATCCCTCCGCACTTGAGCACGCTGGCGGCGATGGCATAGGAATTGCTGTCATATATCTTGCCCGGCGAGAGGGGCCGGTCTACATTACATAATTCATCCCCGGTGGGCAGGATTGATACTACGGGACGGCGGATGACTTTAGCCCGCGATTTACCCAGCGATGCCAGTATTCCTATTTCGGCAGGCCGCAGCACAGTATTTTTCTTCAATACGATGCTGCCGCTTTGAATATCTTCTCCCCTGGAGCGTATATTTTGCCCTTTCCCGGCGGTTGTAAATATGCCGATTTTACCACGGCGCTTACCGTCATCTTTGTGTTCGAGCTCGTCGCTATCTTCGAAGCGCACCACGGCGTCTGCTCCACCGGGCAGCGGTGCGCCGGTCATAATACGTATGGCTGTTCCTTCAATTACATTTTTATTGGAAACATACCCTGCGGCTACTTCACCTATTACGTCCAGGTAGACCGGCCGCCCGTCAGCGGCGCCGCTCAGGTCCTTTGATCTTACGGCGTACCCGTCCATGGCTGCATTATCATGGGGAGGGATATCGAATCCAGCGACAACATCTTCGTCAAGCACCTGGTCCAGGCAATCGAGTATTGCCTTTTCCTCCGGTTCCAGCCTGCTCACAGTGGCCAAAATCTTTTCCAGTGCTTCTTCAACTGATATCATGGGAATTTCACACGTACAAACTGGTAAGTATTATGTTGGCCGCCAATATAAATGTCAAGAGAAAACAAACCTGCAAATATATTACAATGTTAGGCGGCACAGTCGCGCCGGCGCATCTATTGCGCCATCGCCAATGATCGGAGGTAGCCAATTATAATGATAAATATCGTGGAGAGCCCTATGCAGGGCATCATAAACAGCGTGCACGTTAAGGTTGGTGACGAGGTGAAGGAGGGCGACCTGCTTTGCCTGCTTGAGGCTATGAAGATGCTGACACCCCTGGAATCTCCTGTGAAGGGCAAGATCGCCGCCGTCCACGTGGCGGAAAAACAACCGGTGGCCCGCGGCGAAAAGCTTATAGAGATCGAATATTAAGCCAGGATATTAATAGTATTACGCTTATTGCTGCTTCTCCATTTTGCGCAGCTCCGCCCTTAATAATTTTCCCAACAGGTTTTTGGGGAGTACGTCGACGAACTGCACGGCTTTGGGAACTTTAAACGTGGGGAGCTTCTGCCGGCAGAAAGCTATTATCTCTTCAGTGTCGACCGTCTGGCCTTTTTGTAGAACGCAGAAGGCTTTTATCTCTTCACCGTAAACCTTATCGGGGATGCCGATCACGCCCACGTCCAGAATTTGGGGTATTTGCAGCAAGACTTCTTCGACTTCACGCGGCGATACGTTTTCGCCGCCTCTGATGATGATATCCTTCTTACGGTCCGTGATATAAAAGTAGCCGTCATCGTCCATGTAACCTACGTCACCTGTATGAAGCCAGCCGTTGCGCAATGCCGCTTCAGTTTCCCCCGGCAGGTTCCAGTATCCCTTCATAATGGTAGGTCCTTTGATGACTATTTCACCTATTTTGCCGGGAGGAAGTTCATGGTCATCATCATCGAAAATTGTCATAGTATCGACTTTGATCATACATTTGCCGATGGAACCGTATTTGGGTGGAATGCCCGGCACGTTGCCGCAGGTGGTGGCCCCGGTCTCGGTCATGCCCCATCCTTCAAGGATATTAGTCCCGGTTTTTTCCTTCCACAGCTTGCCGACCTCGGGAGGCAGGGGAGCTGCACCGCTGGAGCATTCACGCAAGGAGCTTAAATCGTATTTGTCGAAATCGGGTTGGCTCATCATCATGATGTACATGGCAGGAACGCCGGCGAAATTGGTAACCCGGAATTCCTGTATCAGCTTCAAGGCCTGCTCGGGATTGAACCATTTCATAATGATCCCGCGGCCCGCAATCATTGTGCCCATGAGCGAAACCGCCAGGCCGTATGAATGTGAGAGGGGCAGCACGAAGAGGCCGAGGGTATAGCGGTCCGAGCCCGTTACCCGCTGGCGCACTTCTGTCATTTGTAGCGTACGGGCATTGGCAAACTGAAAGTTTGTCTCCAGGGTGGAGCTGAGATAGCGTGAAACGAATTCAGTATAGCCCAGCGCAGTCATAAAAAGGCTGAAATGAGTGTGCATCACACCTTTGTTAGGGCCGGTGGTGCCGGCCGTGTAAATAAGGGCTGCCAGGTCATCATTATCGGTCTGCTCTATTGGGAGTTCTTCAGACTTGTTCGGCACCAGTTTGTCATAGCCGATGGTACCCGGTATATCGTTCTTTTCGGTGACGATGACGTGTTTCAGATCAGGGGCATCTTTTTGTGCCGCCTGGATCCAGGGGATATATTCAGGACTGGTGATTACGGCTTTGGCCCCGCAATTCTTAAATATATATGCCGACTGGTCCGGCCTGAGCAGGGGATTCATAGGCACTGCTACGGCGCCTATTTTATAGATAGCTGGAAACGACCATAGAACTACCGGGTTGTTGGGCATTTGAATGACTACGCGGTCGCCTTTTTGGATTCCCAATGACTTTAAGGCATTTCCCAGCCGGTTGGACTCAACGTCCATCTCGATATTGTTGTACCACCTACCTTCATAATAGATGCTGTCATATTTGCCGAACTTCTGGATGTTATCCTGGCCAAGGCTTCCCAGATTCATATCAACCTCCCTGCAAATTTATTTAAGGTGTTGGGCCATTATAGCAAAATATCAGGGGTATTTTAGAATCCGTTACCCGGGTGGAGACTTTATACCGTATGCCTGCTGTTAAAACCGGCCCGGCCCCGTTTTGCATTTTGCTGTTTAGAGCTGAGCAGGATTGGTGATCTGAAAGCATTTCCAGTAGGGCCGGAGGTTGCTTTTAATCTCGGCTTCAACCAACTTGGTCTCGGCGTAGGCCGGGTCCTTGTGGAATTTCCGTGTAGCCGGTTCGGGCTCTTCCACCTCTATATTCCATCCGGCCAGCCCGGCGATAAGCGCCAGCCAGGCGTATGGCAGGACCCCTTTGTTATAACCGGAGGCGATCAAATCCAGTTCCTTGCCCTGGCAGACTTCATCGGCGAGCTGTCTGACCCTCTGCCCAATCATATGAAAGCCGCGCACAGGCAGCCCCAGGTCGGTGAGGCCGTCGTCAGGATGGGGATCTGATCCGCCGTTGCGGATTATCATCTGAGGTTTGAACTCCCGTACGAGCGGCTCCACGATTTCACAAAATACCCTGTAATAGGAGTCGTAGCCGGCATTGGGAGGCAGGGGTATATTTACCTTAAAGCCCCTGCCCTTGCCGTCCCCGATATCCTTGGCAAAGCCCGTGCCCGGGTAAAGTGTGCGCGGGTCCTGGTGGAGGTCGATCAAAAGGACGCGCGGGTCATCGTAAAAATACTCGTAAGTGCCATTGGCGGCATGTGCATCAGTATCCAGGATAAGCACGCGCTCCAGCTTGTAATTATTGATAAGGTACCTGGCTGCGAAGGCCACATCATTATATATGCAGAACCCTTCGCCGAAACTGGGCTTGGCGTGATGCATTCCCCCGCCAATGGAGACGGCCTTTTGATAGGTGTCTTTCTGTATCAGGTCGCAGCCGAGCTTGGCCTGGCCTATGATAAGCCTGGCGGCTTCCTCGATATCGCCCGGCTTCTCGAAAGGCATATTATCCATGCTTTGATAAAGGCCGAACTTGATGTGGTCCAACTGCCCGGCATAGGCTGCCTTATAGTAGTCATGCGAGAACTGGATGTATTCCTTGCTGCAGATAGTTAACAGGTCTTCTTCGGTAGCAGGGTCGGCTTTTACGAAATGATAGTTATCATCCTCAGGAAGCCTTTCCTTTAAAAATCTGGGGAAGATCTCATAGCGGTCACCGCGAAACGGATGCCCCGGTCCGAAATCATATTCCAAGAGCTCCTCGCGGTAAAGTATTGCAATAGCCAAGGTTTCCTCGTGATATTAAGAAAAAATTAAATTTAATGAAATATTACACCTCCGTTTAAAGATAGACAAGAATTAATTAACTAGTGTTCTGTATTATAGGGATGTGTGAAAGTCCTGTCATTTAGCGTATGCTCCTGATTTATCGGTCCACCGGCGGGGCCGCTTAGTTCGTGTTTTCGGATTGGCCGAGGTATTGCTTGCCCAGCCATATCAACATGGGAACGTTGCCCTCCTGGGCTTTCTTGAATTGCATCCGCCTTATGCTGATTATGCCGTCTACTGACAGCTTTTTATATACCACCGCAAAACCCTCCCCATATTGCACCTTAATATACTTTTCGAGGGTGTCGTCATGTATATTCAGCCACTTGCAGATTTCTTTCTTGGTGGCGTTGATTTGACAGCCAAACTCGGACTTTTGCCAGTCGATAACTCTTTTCGGTCGTCCGGTTGGTCGTCCAGTGGGTTTTCTGGCCATGATGTGACTCCTTGGATTATTTCTTGAGAAATATTTGATTGGCGGAGAACATTGCCATAGTAATACTGATACGATAGAATATTAGCGATGTTGTGAGGCTAAGGTATGATTAGGATAATTATTTGCAGAATTGATCTAGGCTATTACCTCAATCCATACACCGTACTAAACCTCTTTTATTACACGTGGTAAGATTAATGGGTAAGTGTGCTTTGGAGGTGGAATAAATGATCCCTAATGTAACGGATGATAAGGGAAATACTATGGATATTCATTCAGCTCTGTTAAACGAACGGATCATAATTCTACATGAAACAACTCAAGAATCGGCAAATGCTGTTGTAGCTCAATTGCTTTATTTGGCATATAAAGATTCCGACAAAGATATTTATTTATATCTTAATCATGGTGGAGGGCAGTCTTACGCTGGCTTAGGTATTATTGACACTATGAATTCGATTAAGCCAGATGTATGTACCGTAGCATTGGGATTTGCCGCAAGTATGGGTGGTGTAATTCTCTGTGCAGGTAAAAAAGGTAAACGATTCGCGCTTCCAAACTCAACAATAATGTTGCATCAAGCTAGATATTTATCTGAAATAAAGGGTTCTATAAAAGATGTAAGGATCGTTGTGAATGAGGGTATTAGACTTGAAGCAAAAATTAACGGATACCTTGCTGAATGGACAGGCCAGCCATTAGAAAGGATAATTAAAGATACACAGCGTGACTTTTATCTATCCCCTCAGCAAGCTATAGAATACGGAGTGATTGATCACATATATAAATAATTCACGTACAAATATAATATATAATTCTGTTAATACTAGTTTTCGAGAACTGGAATTTATAAGGTGATTATCAAAGGGAACATATATGGAGTCTTCCTCATAGTAAGTGTCTTGGTATTGACATCCTGTCAGATTGCCCCTAACGCGCCTTCCTCAAGCTCGTCAGAACCTTACGAAATGCCAAAAACAGGTTCTGTACAACCAAGCGTGCCAGTATTAGACTTTATGAACCAGACTGCTATATTGGGTAGATGGCGACAAGGTTTACCAGACAAATGCCCCCCGTCGATGGATGAAAAGTTATATGAGCAATTAAAACAATTACCTGACAATAAGACTTACTATTTGGAATTCCTTGATAATGGAACGCTTCTTTATAAGGATTACCAAAAAAACATATTTTTCGATGGCACCTATAGGTTTATTGACAACAATAATGTTGAGATCATTTGGAATGCTTTTGTTGGCTCCTTCGCATGGGAGGCATTGGGTGGGCATGGTGTTTATGAGGTCACAATAAACGGTAATACCATGTCGTTACGCGGTGGACGCGGCTTAAATGCTAGCTATATACGGGAAAACTAAAACCGAAATACAGCTTTCTTAAATCGCGACAATTTGAGTGGCCTTGATTATTACACGCTTTCCAAGTACCAGGTATTATCTCAATGTTTAGGCTATTGCATCCCAAAAATGACAGCCATATTGACAAACAAAAATATTGTATTTAATCTGTATTACAGATCAGCCCAATTCGACAAAGGCGGGCATGAAGGGCAGTAACGACGTGGATATAGAGGTACTGGTTGTTTTTGCCTGATCCAAGGGGGCGTTGTGTACTATCATAATCAAGGCTCATTAAAGATAATCAAATTAGTTGCGGGTTGAAATGGGAAACCTCACATAAAATATTGAGGGAGGCTAGTTGGATGCCAAAATTATTTTATAACATTTTCTATTATTTTCTCTACATACAATTATTTTGGTTAACTGTATATTTTTTTAAAGCATGGCCCTCGCAAATTATTTCTTTAGTCATTTTAGTAATTTGTATGGCAATATTAGGGTATTTACTTAGTTTTTCGACGAAATTATGGGGCCGTAAACATCTTAATTGGACTTTATTTATTTTATCAATGCTGTTTTATGCCGATTCTTTGATTGCCACTGCTGTTGTCGGTACCGTTGTTGGTACCTCGCTGCAAGAATATGCGACCATTATTGGAGTGATACAATATTGTGTAGTTTTAGCAATGATCATAATTGCAGCTGTATGGCACTTGCGTCAAAAAGGAAGGAGTTTATGGAATCTGGCCTATTTATTATTGGCATGGATTAGCCTTGCAATCATGTTCTTTATGGAAAATAAGAACCCATATGCCGAACAAGCGTCACCAATGAAAGAGTCAACTAAAAGAGTGTGGGGATGGATACTATTTATCCTGTTTCTAATTATTGGTATCGGATATATTCCTATTTATATATTCAGCAATGATTATATGACGTACCTTGTCGCTCTAACTATGAACACCCTATTATGCGGTGTGGTTGTGGTAAATGGATGGAAAATGGCTCATCAATATACCCAAAAACAGCTGGCATTAGAACCTTCCAACCAATTGACCTCTCCCACCTAAATTAGTCCACTGTATAATTAGAGATCAAGCTCTGGCACATCTCCTATTCTGCCAGCCATTCAGCGGCGAGGTATTCGAGCACCTGCCAGCGGTTCTTGTCGGACTCCTTGGATTATTTCTTGAGAAATATTTATTTATCTGAGGTTTGTCGGTTCTTGTATACTCTGCAAAACTACAACAGATTCCCCTGATCCTGTGACATTGCAACGTGTTTGGGCTATAATGCACGACGCAATCAGGAGAAGGAAGATGGAACCTTTGAGAAAGGATAAAGATGCTCCTCAGACTGCTGCTACCGTGACCGAGGCACATTATAACCAAGGGAATACCTACTTTGGGCAAGGACGATATGATGAAGCTATTGGAGAATACCGAGAGGCCATCAAGATCAACCCGAACTTAGCAGAAGCTCATGCCGGTATCGGACTTGCATATCACTGTCAAGGAAGGCCAGATGATGCTATTAAAGAACTCAAAGAGGCCATTTGGATTAATCCGAAATTAGCTCTGCCACATTTCAACCTCGGATGTGTCTACATAACCAAGAATGAGTTTGGCAATGCCATTAGAGAACTCAAAGAAACAATCAAGATTGACCCAAATTCTGATACTGCCGCAGGTGCGTATTACAATTTAGGGTTTATTTACATCCGTCAGGGCAAACTTGTAGACAGTATTCGAGAATTGAGGGAGGCAATTAGGATCGAGCCAGACTTTGTAGACGCACACTGCGATCTAGGGGGCATATATGCCAGCCAGGGGAATCTTGATGAGGGGATTAGAGAGCTCAAAGAAGCTATCAGGATCGATCCAAATTATGGCAAAGCGCACTACACCCTGGGAACCATATATGGCCCTAGTGGTCGCCTTGATGAGGCTATTAAAGAGCTCAGGGAAGCTATAAGAATCGACCCGAGCGATGCCGATGCACGCGGCAACTTGGGAAATACCTATCTTGAGAATAATCGCATTGACGACGCTATTAGGGAATACAGAGAAGCTCTCGCGATCAAGCCGCACTCCGACCATGCACATATCAACCTTGGGGTCGCTTATGCTAAGCAGGGTAAGTTTGATGAGGCTATTAGCGAGTATAGAGAAGCCATTACGATCAACCCCAACTTAGCCATGGCGCACTACAATCTGGGGGTTTCATATGAACGTCAGGGTAGGCTTGATGAAGCTACCAGAGAGTACAGAGAAGCTATTAGGATCAACCCGAACGATAAAGACTCGCGCCGCAGACTTGACTTTGCGTACAAGAGCGGCAAACTGAATACCGATGGTAAAACCGTGACCTAAAAAATGCTTTGGCTAGATGATCCGGCTCAAATCCCTTAAACCTTTTAGTACGAATGCAGTACTTTCGGTAAGAACTACTAGAACTGGTGTCCCCGTTCCATAGGTGTCGAGCCATGAATGGAACTTCTTTTGCGAGGACGATCCATGATTGCGACCGGGGCAAGCGATGTAACAAGTACTAGTATCGTAAATGTTGAGGTCTGCGTTGAGGTGAACGCCGCCGTAGGATTCGACCGAAATGCTAATCGGGGTTTTGCCCTTGGTGATCCCATAGTTTCTTATCAGTTTCTTTTGCTGATTTAGCGCAATGCTTGGGGAACCGTTCTCGTAGCTGGAATCAAATATATTGCCAGTGACAATTACAGGGGATCTCTGGATAACCATCATTTCCGCCCTCCTAGAAGCGCTTCGCTATGAGTAACAAGCTATGACAGCCGTATTATAGTATTTGATGGCTCTTGCATCAATATTGTGCGGTGTTGGCTATACTTCGTAATCGCACTGGGTCCTCACAGGTATCACGCCCGTCACGCGCAGATATGAGTTCATATTGTTACACCTCGCGTCACGGGTTGACCTGCGACGGGTGTGACGAGTTTTCCTGGGATAAGTAACCGGATAACGGGATACCATACTGCGGGGCTAGTTGGAAGCCACCTCTGGCAAATCTCCTATTTTGCCAGCCAGTCAGCGGCCAAATACTCGAGCACCTGCCAGCGGTTCTTATCGGTGATGTCCCTACGATCTTTCATCTTCTTGACGATATTGGCGAGCATGACGCCGACCTCCGCGGGTACCTTCGGACCGAAGATATCGGCCAGATAATGCCAGTTATCGACCGACTCTGAATCCCCGTTAGCCAGGTCGATCATCTTACACACGATAGGCGTTGTCGCCTTGATGTTGTACGACTTGCCGATGGTTTTCAGTGCTTGCCTGAATTTCTCCTCGAGCGCCGCGTCCACTACGGCCACCTGATCAATGGCCGGGGGGAATTAATCAAACGCTTGTTTTTTGGATATCCGTAAGATAATATGAAATCACCTTATTGTTACATGGTTGAGGGGTAGAACAATGAAAGAAGACAAAAGCAGGCTGATCGCCTCGCTGGAGATTGTTACCGGCGTCGGTATTTTGCTGTTCTGGATAGCGTTCTTCACAGTGGGCATGGCGCCTGAAAATGCCGGCCCTGCATATTTTGCCTATGAGTATAACTTCGTTGTGGCGGATATGTTGGTGATAATCTTGCTGATAGCGGCGGGTATACTGTTGATGAGAGGCAGACGACTGGGAATAGTTTTATCTCTGGCCGCCGCCGGTGCGCTCATCTATCTGGGCCTGGTGGATATGGCCTACAACTTACGCAACGGCGTTTACCTGGCTTCAAGTGTCGATCTGGTGGTAAATGCCGCCATTAACCTGTGGTGCGTCGGCTTCGGCATTGCGATCATCGTTATAAGCCGAAAATTAGATTATTAGCGATTTTGGGGTCCTTCCCTCGTATCTACAGTTGCAACAGGGTTGCATGTCAATGCAGATAGGCTTTTAAATCTGCCTGCACCCATGTGGCATGATGACAAACCACCTAGCCCTGCAGGATTTTGAAAACGGTAGTCAGTCTATGCTGTCCTTGGTGCTGGGTATGCTGTCCGAGATGCGCGGATCGATGCGGGTGGCTGTATCCAGTGCCCGTGCCAGCGCCTTGAAAAGCGCTTCAGCCTTGTGATGGTCGTTATTGCCCCGCATAACCTGCGCGTGAATATTGATCCTTGCTTCGGAAGCAAAGGAAACGAAAAAGTGGTTGACGAGGTCGGAGTGCATCTCGCTGATAAATGCCTCTTTGATCGAGTCTTCGATCACCGCCTGGCCGCGGCCGCTGATATCCAGGGCCACCATGGCCAGTGCGTCATCCATGGGCACGATGGCGTGAGCCATTCTCGTGATCCCCTGTTTATCGCCCAGCGCCTGGCTGAAGGCCCTGCCCAGCGTGATGGCTACGTCTTCCACCACATGATGTTGGTCGGAGCCGTTGGCTGAAATTTTAAGATCGAAAATGCCATGCTGTGCAAGCTGGCAGAGCATATGGTCGAAGAATCGGATACCCGTAGTAATCTCGTATTTGCTGCCGCCGTCGATATTGATTTCTATCTTTATCGATGTCTCTTTGGTGCGGCGTGTTACGGTGGCTTTTCGATCGGCCATTTTCAACCTCTTATATCTGAATTCAAGGCAAAGGGTATCACATATCCCGTAGGGCGGCAATCACCCTGGGAGTGTCTTCAGGCTTGCCAACACTGATGCGGATGTAATCTTTTAATTCGGGCTTTTCAAAATAGCGTATGAAGATGCCCTTTTTCTGCAAACCCAGGTAAACGCTTTTGGCACTGCGGTCATTGACTGCGCACAGGATAAAATTGGCCTCGGAGCGGTAGGGTTTCAGCCACTTGATTTTAGATAGTGCCAGGTAAAGACGGCCCCGTTCTTTGACCATAGCCCTTACAGTGCTTTGCAGATAGCCGACATCCTTCAATGATTCGAGGATGGCCACGTGTGCGGCCAGGTTGATATTGTACGGCTGTTTAATCTTGAGCAGGTAAGGGACTATATTAGTGGGGCAGACGCCGTAACCGGCGCGCAACCCTGCGATGCCCGCCCATTTGCTGAACGTGCGCAGCACTATCAGGTTGGCATAACGCGGCACCATTTTTATCAGTGATTTGCCGCTGAACTCTACGTAAGCTTCGTCCACAACTGTGATCAGGTCCAGGGCCAGCAGCTCTTTTATTTCCGATTCGTCCGCCTGATTCCCGGTCGGATTATTGGGTGAAGCAATGAAAATCAGCTTGGTTTTTTTATCCACTGCCTTCTTGATTGCCGGTATGTCGAGAGAGAAATCTTTTCTGCGCGGAACTTTTACAACTTTGCCCCCCACAATCTCGGTGCAAAACGGGTACATACCGAAAGTTGGCGGACAATTGATAACCCTGTCCCCCGGCTGGATGAACAGGCGTAAGATCATATCTATCAGGTCGTCGCTGCCTGCTCCGGCTACGATTGATTCGGCTTTCATGCCGGTATATTTAGCCAGCGCTTTGCGGACCTCGCGCTGCTCGGGATCGGGATAACGGTTGTATTCACTATATTTTGCCAGGGCCTTCTGGACGCGGGGCGAGCATCCATAGGGGTTCTCATTGCCATCCAGTTTAAGGGCCTTGCCGGCGGAGACCCCCGATCTCTGCGTCAGCACCTCAGCCGGGTCGACCGGCGTGTAGGCTCCCATAGCCTTGAGGCCGCTGCGAATCATATTTTCGACTTCTTTCTTATTTAGCATCCCGTTTCTTCTTATTTAATCTAATCTTTATAGCATTGGCATGTCCCGTCAGGCCTTCGTCTTCCGCCAGCAGCAGGGCCGGGGGTCCCAGCCTTTCAATTTCGGTGTCTGCAAGGGTGATAATGCTGCTGATCTTGAGGAAATCCTGGATGATGAGTGGTGAGCTGAAACGTGCACTGCCCCCGGTGGGAAGCGCATGGCTGGGCCCGGCCACATAGTCACCCAGGACAACCGGAGAATATTGCCCGGCGCAGATACAGCCCGCGTTTTTGATCCGGCCTACGTATTTATCCGGATTCTTAACCATAAGGGATAAATGCTCCGGGGCGTAAAGGTTGGCCAGTTCGACCGCTTCGCCCAGGTTTTTTACTATGACTATCTTGCCGTTGGCGTTGAGAGCCCTGGCAGCAATGGCATTGCGCTTTAATTTCACCAGTTGTTTCTTAATCTCAGCCTGCACGCGGGCTGCCAGCAAATCCGAATTGGTGATAAATATGGAGCTGGCCATAGGGTCATGTTCCGACTGCGCTATCAGATCGGCAGCGCAGAACGAGGCGTCCGCCGAGCCATCGGCTATCACTACAACTTCGCTGGGCCCCTGGAGCGCATCGATATCCACTACGCCGTATACCAGTTTTTTAGCCGTCATGACGTAAATATTGCCAGGGCCGCATATCTTGTCGACACGAGGAACGGAACTGGTTCCGAAAGCCAGTGCGGCCACCGCCTGCGCACCGCCGATTTTGAAAATTCTGTCCACGCCTGCGATGTCCGCCGCTGCCAGCGTATCGGCCGGCACTTTGCCGTCCTTGCCGCAGGGAGTCACCATGATGATCTCACGCACTCCTGCCACCCGGGCGGGTATAGCCGTCATCAACACGGTCGAAGGGTAGGCTGCAGTGCCGCCGGGCACGTAGATTCCCACACGGTCCAGAGGAAGCACCTGCTGTCCCAGGCCGTCCTTTAAGAAGCCTTTGCCGTATTTCTGCATGCAGGACTTGTGGAATCTGCTGATGCGGTCCGCTGCGAAGGCCAGCGCGTTCAAGAGATATGGGTCAATCCCTTCCAATCTGGCGGCTGCCCTCTCTCTTGTGGTCACTTCCAGCGATTTCAGCCTGGCTCCGTCGAAGCGCCGGGTATAAGCCAGGAGTGCTTTATCGCCTTCCCTCCGCACATTTTCGATGATCTCCCTGACGGAGGCCTCAATTTTGCCGTCCTTCCCGGACACTCCGTAAGGAAGCGATCGCTCAAGCAACTTACTGGCCTGGTCGAAACCTTTGACTATTTTCATCTTGTTTAAGCGGCCTCCCGCAAGATCTTTACCAGCCTGGCTATCTTGGCTTTTTTGCCTGTCTGGCGAATGCTTTGCTTATTGCCGATAAGGCAGGCGGTGGACTCGAAAAGCGTATCTATTATTTTAAGGTTATGCCTGGCAAGCGTCTGCCCCGTCTCGGTATTCTCGACGAGCACGTCTGCATCCTCAGGAAGATAGACTTCCGTCGCTCCCCAGGTCGGTATTACGCGGTAGCGCGCTATGTGCTTGTCGCGCAAGTACTTATCCGCGATGTTGACATATTCAGTAGCTATACGCAGAGGGGTCATCCGGCCTTTTTCTATCAGCCGTTTAAGTCCCTCAATGGAATCGGCTGGAACGTTTTCGGACACAACGGCCACGATCTTTACCCAGCCGAAGCCGAGGTCCACCAGCTCCGTAACCGGGCTCGAGGGAAATTGATAAAGGTGGTCGAGCAGCCAGTCACGTCCGGTAATGGCCAGGTCGAAATTGCCATTGGCCACCTGCTGGGGCATATCCTGCGGACGAATAACTTTGAAGTTGACCCAATCGAGATTGCAAGAAGGCCGGCGGCGCAGGTTGTCTAACGAATAGCCTTCCATCTTGATTCCCGTTTTTTTTAGAAAAGCAGCCGTATGTATTTGCTGGTGGCCGTCAGCCAGCGCCAGCCAGATGCCGTCTTTTTCGGCCTTGAAGTCGATATCGTTGCTTATAACCGGTTTGAACTCCTCACCCTTTTGCCTGGTCTTTTTATTTACTTTGAATCCCGAAGTCAAGCGTTCCAGCAGTTCACTAAAGTTACCTTTCTGAAGGCTATCACTATTGGCTATTATGCAGGCGCTGCTGTCGCATAGCTTGCTTACAGGTGTAAGGTTCAGTGAGCGGAGAGCATTTTCATCGCCGGCACGCAGGACAGCGAGCTCGGCATTCTCCGGTGGATAAGCTTCGGCAGAGCCCCACAATGGGTAAATGCGGAACTTTTTAAGTCTCATTTTATAGGCGGCGGCTTCGGCCAGTGCGGGATACTCGGTTACCACCCGCCATATGTCCCCGCTTTTTGACAGGTCCCGGCGCGAGAGATTGCAAGTTGCCGAAGCGGCCAGGTAGATTCCTGCCTCTTCAAAGTCCAGGTCGGCTATTTTAAAAACCCGGCTGGCGGGGTATCTGGCCTGGAGTTCCTGCAGCCAATCGGAGGTGCAAATGCCAAAATCATAGTTTCCGACGGCTACCTGAACCGGGATATCTCTTTCATTAAGCATCTTGGCGGAAAGCGACGGCATAGTTTTAGAAGACATGCGGTAAATGCGCGTCTTCGAGTTGTATTCGTCAAATCCCAAACCGACCGCTTCAAGGAGTTCGGCGGTGCGAGACAACATCCTGCCTTTCGGCAGGGCCAGCCTGGTTATCGCTCCGGCTCTATTTGCCAACTTTACCGAAACCCCCGACAATATTGATGACATCATTGGCCGATTTGACCTTTGTCTGAACGTCTTTGCCCTGGTCGTCGATTACGTAAGCCCCCGGTTTATCCTGCACGGTTATCTTCCAGCGCGCCGCCATCTGACTGCCGCGGAAGGCGAATTCAGCTACCAGCCCCGCCCGGCGCAGGGCTCCAGCCAATTCAAAGGAGGCCTTTACGGCTGCCGGCGTCCGGTCTACCGCCTGTATGAGAACGGTCTTATCCGCTTTCCGCCGGGACCAGGGCTTCACGATCTGAACAACCTCGTCCAGCAAGAAAGCAAACCCACAGGCAGGGGTCTTTTTACCACCTACCAGGCCTACCAGGTTGTCATACCTGCCGCCGCTGCAGATCTTCTTATTGCCTGAAAGTATCTTAAAGCACAGGCCGGTATAGTATTCAAATCCTTTTATGGACGTGAAATCGATTGAATAGCTATAGCCCAGCGTGTCCAGCAGACCGCTGACGGAAGCGAACTTATCTATTTCATTTTTCAGATTACGTGAAATGGAGGGCAGGGATTTAAGGTTGGCCAGAAAGCCGCTTGACTTACCTTTCAGCTTCATTAAAGCAGCCACGGCTGCAGCAGCATCTTTGTTAGTGCTTTTAACACCGGCCAGGGCCTGCCAGTTGCCGTCAAGGATCTCATCCAGGAGGGCTTCCCTGGCTTCTGCCTTTAGTTTCATCTCCTCTATAAGTGCCTTGAGTATGCCTGCATGCGAAAGCTTCAACTCAACCCGTGATATGCCCAGCGATTTCACTATCTGCAAGGCCAGCGCAATAATCTCAGCGTCGGAGGTTGGATCAGAATCGCCCAGCAGTTCCACTCCACACTGCCATTTTTCCCTGTTCTCCTTGCCCGTCTCTTCGAAGGCAAAGATATTGGTAATATAGCAGAGCCGGCTGATCTTCTGACCGGCCATATTTTCGTTATAGAGGCGCGCTGTGGGGATAGTGCCGTCGGGTCGCAGCACCACTCGCTCTCCGCCCCACCCGTCCCAATCCAGGAACGAATAGACGCGGCCGAGCATAGCCGGTGTGAGGGTGCCCGCCTGGGTGAAGAGGTGTATATATTCCAGAGTGGGCGTCTTGATCTCACGGTAGCCCCAGTTGAGGCACGAGTTAAGGAACGCCTCTTCCACCTGGCGGAACCTTTCCATATCCTGGGGAAGAAGATCGCGTGCCCCTTTACATTTTTGTGTTTCCATCTTGATTTAAATCCCCTTAGAGCGCAGATTATTCTACACTAATAGTAACATAGCTACAATTACACTACGAAAAAAGCGGATGCCCCCCGGGCATCCGCTAATCCTTTCAACACAGCAGGGATGCTATTTCTATGCAAAAGCCAGTATGCCGATGAAGACCATGTTCACTATGGGGATGAACCCCAGGATAACCCACCATCCGGGCCGGTTGCGCGCCTGGCAGATCGAAATCCATATCAGGATGAGGAATACCAGTACCACTATAATGAGTAAATAGCCGAACCAGGCGAAGCCACTCTTCATTGAGCCGGCTGCTATAGCATAAGCGAGTAAGATGATCAGAGCCCACCACCAGGGCTTCCTGGCGATCATGGCCATCAGGAACACGTTTGCTATGGGGATCCAGGCCAGCCAGGGATATTTAGTACCCGTCTTTTGTGCAATAAACATGAGACAGATAGCCGTATAGACATAGAGGACCAGGCCTGCGCCGATACCAAAGAACAACGCACCGATATCCATCAAACACCTCCTGCCAGTATTATATAGGGAAGGCCCTTAAGGGCACAATACTATTTCCTGCTTAATGTTAGCGATCTGTTATAGAATATAAAGGCTATGTCCAGAAAGCTTTTCAGGTTTTTTTACATCGGCCTTTTCCTGTTGGGTATGGCGCTTGCAGTAGATGGAGGCAGCGCACATGCCGACGGCGGTAATATCCGCGTCCTTACGGTCAAAGGCAATATTGTGCCGGTAGTGGCGGACTATATCAACAGGGGCATCAGCCAAGCTGAGGACAGCGGCAGTACCGCATGCATTATAGAGCTGGATACGCCCGGGGGCCTGCTTGAATCCGCGCAGACCATTGTCACGCGCATCCTCAATGCCCGGGTACCGGTCATAGTCTATGTTGCTCCCCAGGGAGCGTGGGCCGCTTCGGCGGGTACCTTTATAACCCTGTCCGCTGATGTTACGGCCATGGCGCCTGCCACCAGCATCGGCGCAGCACACCCGGTGGGCGCCCAGGGGCAAAATCTATCTGATGTAGAACAACAGAAAGCCACGGAATACACTTCTGCCTGGATCAAGAGCATAGCGGAGAAGCGTGGACGTGATCCCTCGCTCATGGAGGGAACGGTACGGGAGAGCAAGTCTTACACAGCAAGTGAAGCGGTAGATTTGAAGCTGGTGGACTTTACAGCAGATGACCTTGGAAGCGTTCTCAAGCAGGTCAACGGCAGGCAGGTTATCCTCGCCGATGGACAGCAGGTTACTATAAATACCAGCGGCGCCGCAATAATTTACGACGATATGACGGGGCTGGAACAATTCCTGCTCATGATTAGCAATCCCAATTTAGCTTACATATTATTGACATTGGCCTCCATCGGTTTGATTACGGAAATTTCCAACCCCGGATTGATCTTCCCCGGGGTGGTAGGGGGCCTTTGCTTATTTTTGGCCTTTTATTCCCTGGGCGTATTGAATGCCTACTGGGCGGGGGTGTTGCTTATCATCCTGGCCTTCGGACTTTTCACAACTGAGATTTTTGTTCACGCCTATGGTATACTGACTTCGGGTGGAATCATCTGTCTCGTATTCGGCTCGCTGATACTTTTCAGCGGAAGTGACGTTTCCATGGAATTCAATACAGACCTTATTGCTGTGGTTGCGATAGTTATGGCCGTCTTTGTCGGCCTTCTGGTCTGGGCGGCTATAAGGGGCCAGATGCGAAAAGTGACAACCGGCCATGAAGGGATGATCGGCCAGATAGCAGTAGTGAAAACGCCACTGACGCCCAAAGGCATGGTTTTGGTGGAAGGTGAGCTGTGGGCGGCGGAGTTGGACAGCGGGACCGCCAAACCGGGAGAAGAGTTAGTCATTCAAAAGGTGGATAACCTTAAGCTATATGTTAGTAAAAAGAAATGAGGGGTGAAATATGGTTACTGTGATCATAGTTTTAGCGGTTTTCCTGTTTATCATAATCCTGGCAGCGGTCAGAATTGTCAATGAGTATGAGAGGGGTGTGGTCTTCCGCCTGGGCAGGTACGTGGGCGTCAGGGGTCCGGGACTTATTCTGCTAATACCGTTCATTGAGCGCATGGTGAAAGTCGAACTGCGCGTGGTGACCATGGATGTGCCGCAGCAGGAATGTATTACCATGGATACGGTAACAGTCAAAGTTGATGCCGTAGTCTATTTCCGCGTTATGAAGCCGGAATCGGCGATATTGAATGTCGAGCAATATATACGGGCTACCTCGCTGCTCTGCCAGACTACCCTGCGTAACGTGGTAGGCCAGAGCACACTTGAAGACCTGCTGGGCCACAGGGACAAGGTGAATGAGAAATTGCAGGTGCTTATCGATGAAGGCACCGAGCCCTGGGGCATCAAGGTGAGCATGGTAGAAGTGAGGGATGTCCAGCTTCCCGAGACCATGCAAAGGGCCATGGCTGCACAGGCAGAGGCGGAGAGGGAACGCCGGGCCAAGATCGTCCATGCCGACGGTGAAGCCCAGGCAGCCGAAAAGCTTTCCGAAGCCGCTAAAATTATGTCGTTATACCCGGCAGCCATGCAGTTACGCTACCTGCAGACTCTGGTTACCATTTCAACTGAGAAAACCAATACCATAGTATTCCCGCTGCCCATGGACCTTATCATGCCCATGCTGGACAGGGCGCACGGGGAACAGAAAAAATAGTCCTGTAAAAGTATTCTAATATTAAAGGCGGGTTATTTAATAACCCGCCTTTTTAATTCATCGATCTTTTACGTGGGTTACATCTCCGGCCGTTATCTCCCGGACTGAACCGTCATCGAGGCGCAACAATAGGTTGCCCGAATCGTTTACACCGATCGCCGTACCTTCGATTGTCCGGCTGCCCAGGTTGACCCTAACGCATTTGCCCAGCGTCTCCATATGCTCGGCCCATTCCCGGATAAGTGCGGCCTCGTCTCCAATTCTCGCATATAGCTTTTCAAGCTCGGTATAAAGCTGCAGTGCAACCTCTTCCACCGGCAGTTCTTTCCCGGTCTCCATCGAGAGGCTGGTGGCTATTTCGGCGATTTCCGGAAAGGTAGAGATGTCGAAATTGACGTTAATGCCAATACCGATCACCGAATACCTGAGGTCTGCCTTATTGAAGCCATTTTCAATCAATATGCCGCAGACTTTTTTCCCGCCAATAAGGATGTCGTTGGGCCATTTGATATCTGCTCTCACGCCCATATTAAGGAGGGCATGGATGACTGCCAGTGAGGAAATCGCAGGGACCAGCCGTATTTTCCTGGCAGGAGGACGCAGGATGACCGAAGTGGCCAGTGCTCCTGCAGGTGAGAGCCAGTACCTCCCCAGCCTGCCGCGGCCGACATTCTGTTTTCCGGTCAGGACGACGGTCCCTTCGGGGGCGTGCTTTTCCGCCAGGTCCCTGGCAATGTCCATGGTAGACCCGGCGGTCTGGAAATAATGGAGCCTCTTCCCGATAAACCGGGTTTTGAGGTTTTGCCTTAAATAGTCGGTTACATTCTCCATAGCTTGCTCGTTATAATATAGCAGACGTATTTAAAACGTGTATAATTTACCATTGTCTGATCAATTAAATAAAAGGAAACTTAATGGAAGCTGACGATTTCGAAGGCAAGGCTGAACAGATAGCGGGTCTCATTTTAAATGCCCAACGGACCATCGTTTTTACGGGAGCAGGCATCAGCACTGAGTCGGGAATACCCGATTTCAGGGGGAAGGATGGCATCTGGACCAAGGTAGACCCTGAGGACTTTACTATACAGAGGTTCGTCTCCCAACCGGAAGTCAGGAAAATGCACTGGAAGACAGTGGCTGAGGGAGGCATGGTCAAGGATGCCAAGCCTAATGCCGCACACTACGCCGTTGCCGAATTGGAGAAGCTGGGCAAGCTGGATTGTGTGGTGACGCAAAATATCGATAACCTGCATCAGGTGGCAGGCAACAGCTCTGAGATTGTTTTTGAACTGCACGGCAATGTGCAGTATGTGCGGTGTCTAAATTGTCACAAGCGGTTTACTATGGCCGAAATCGTTGCCCGGCTGGCCGCGGAGGAAATACCTGAATGTGAGTTCTGCAAAGGAATGTTGAAGCCGGACGCCGTATTTTTCGGGGAAGCTTTACCGCAGTTGGTCCTGCACGAGGCCGCCAAACGGGCCAACCAGTGCGACCTTTGCATTGTGATAGGGTCTACGCTTGTCGTATATCCTGCAGCATATATACCATTATATGCCCGTGACGCCGGTGCCAGGATCGTGATAATCAACATTGGTCCGACGCCCATGGACTCCACTGCAGCCGTTCGTATAGAAGCCAAGGCAGGCGAGACCATGACCAGGGTAATGTATCATGTTAGAACGAAGATGGGAAAATAAATCTATTGACAAGCTTTAAATACAATGTTAGATTGTGATTAGCATGTTATTTAGAGGAGGCACAGATTTGAAATACGTGGCTATAGCCATCCTGATTCTTGGGGCACTATTTGCGGGATGTGCGAGGCCGGCAATTGATACGAAAATTCCTCCTGTGGCAGTTATCGATTCTGTTTCCTCGTCACCAATTTACACCGGCGACAGTGTAAAATTTGTAGGGCATGGCATTTCCACGACGGGGCAGATTATAAGTTATAACTGGCGGTCAAGCATCAACGGGGATATCAGTAAACAGGCTACTTTTGACACTTCCACCTTGTCTGCTGGATCCCACACGATATGGTTCAGCGTTCAGGACAATTACGGTAACTGGTCTACTGAAATCGGGACCAGTTTGCTAGTTCTGTCCCATGGCGGCCCTGCCACGATGGCGATCAAAGTTTTTTCTGCGTCGCCTTCCGCGATTAACGAAGGAGATTGGATTACATTGACCTGGGACGTTTCCGGTGATGGCACGGTAAGGATTGACCCCGATATTGGCAACGTTGCCTACAATGGCAGCAGGTCAGTTCAGCCTATGCAGAACACGACTTACACTATATATGCCACCAATGATGCAGGCGTAACCACAGCGACCACTGTGATAGCTGTGGCCCCAATTGCTCTTAACAAAGTGGTGCTGTATTCCGTTTCTTCTGAGAGCGGCACCATCATGATAAACAGCGGCGCTTTTACCTCCGGTCAAGTCCTGGTAGGTGAAGATAGAGGCCAGATGCAGATGCAGGGTATCCTCAGCTTCGATATATCTTCAATACCGTATAATGCCATCGTAAAATCCGTGCAGCTCGATATGTCCCGGTCGATAATTTTCAATTATCCGTTCCCCTGGCAGGGCAATCTTTTTATATATAATCTCAAGTACGGCCTTGACCTTAATGCACAGAACCAGATGACATTTTTGCCTTCAAGCTCTATCTATCGCTGGGGTACCAATTCCCAGATTACACAGATGCCTGCGGCGCCTTTTACCTCGGTAGATTTTGTCAGCGCGGTGCAAAGGCAAATTGATTCCCGCAACAGCCGGTTTCAGGTGCGCATGCAGTTTGAAAAATATTACCACTATAATTTCTGGGATCTTTCAAGCACTACTAACCAGAAATTGAGCCAGCCCAGCGGGCTAGTCGGCAACTATATTGACGTTACTTCCGGCAACCCCACTTTAATAGTTGGTTACATACTGCCCCAATAGTTAACTTGATATGTCTGGATGGCATGGTATCGAAAAACAAGTATAGCCTACCGCGATAAAGCCCTTCAGGCAGGTTTGATCTCCTCCAGTTCGAAGCGGAATTTCTCTATGACCGGATTGGCCAGAAGCTTCATACACATATCCTGTACCTGGCTGCTGGCCTTTTGCACATCATTTCCTTCAACTTTGATTTCAAGGTATTTGCCTGCCCTAACTTCGTGCACTGCTCCAAAGCCCAGTGTATGAAGTGCGCCCTTGATGGTCAGGCCCTGCGGATCATTTACCGTGGGTTTTAGCGTTACATATACTTTAGCTAAAAACATTTTTTAGCTTCCTCCCCGTCAAGAGCGTATAGGCGTCTCTGTAACGCTCTGCAGTAGCCTCGACAATATCCGGTGGTAGCTCGGGCGCGGGTGGCTTAATCTTCCAACCCGAGGCAATAAGCCAGTCACGAACAAATTGTTTGTCGTAGCTTGGTTGTGAATGGCCGGGCCTGTATTCACTGGCATCCCAGAACCGGCTGGAATCGGGCGTAAGTAGTTCATCTATCAGGATTAAATCGCGGTCGTGGAAGCCGAATTCGAACTTTGTGTCGGCAATAATGATTTCCCGTTCAATAGCATAATCACGCGCAAATTTATAGAGCATGATGCTCTTTTCTTCCAAAGCCAGCGCGGTCTCACTTCCGACCAGGTTGACCAGCGCTTTCTGGCTCAATGGTAGATCGTGGCCAGCCTCGGCTTTGGTAGTGGGTGTAAACATGGGATCCGGCAGCTCCTGGCTTTCCTTTAGTCTGGCCGGCGCCTTTTTCTTACCGATTGTGCCCAATTTTTTATATTCAACCCAGGCCGAACCGCTGATATAACCACGCACTACACATTCCACCGGTATGCGTTCTGCTTTCAGGGCAACCATTGAGCGGCCGAATAGAAGATCGGGCAGAGGCCGTTTGCCAGGCGCATATTTGAGCAGGGCCCGGCGGCTTTCCACAGATTCGATCATGTGATTAGGCACCAGGTGGAAGGTTTTGGCAAACCAGAAGGCGGATATCTGGTTCAGCACGATCCCCTTATCCGGTATGCCGGTGGGCAGCACGATATCGAAGGCCGATATGCGGTCGGTGGCGATGATGAGCAGCTTATCCCCGACCTGGTAAGTATCCCTTACCTTGCCCTTGCCGAAAAGCGGCAGTTTTAAAGAAGTATCAAGTACAATAGCCAATATATTACTCCTATCTTTTACTTAAAGACTTGCGTCTTTTATTTAACAGACCCAGACGTACGAAAATATCGTCGACATATTTAAGAAAGCACCTGTAATCAAAAATCGACTGTAGTTCCTTGGCGTTGAGATGTTCCATCACGTCTTTGTCTTCTTTAAGAAGTTTGATAAAAGGGGTCCTGGTTTTCCAGGCCTTCATGGCGTTGCGCTGGGTCACCTCATAAGCCTTTTGCCTGCTTAGCCCTTTGCCCACCAGTGCTAGCATCACGTTTTGTGAGAAGACCAGCCCCTGGGTGAGCTCGAGGTTGTGCCTCATGTTATCGGGATATACCTGCAAACCTCGCATTACTCCGGTGAAAATATCCAAAATGTAATCGAGCGCCAGGCAGGCATCCGGCAAGATAATGCGTTCGTTGGAAGAATGGCTTATATCGCGTTCATGCCATAGCGCTACGTTTTCGAGGGAGGTAAGGGCATTTCCCCTGATGAGCCTTGCCAATCCGCATACACGTTCGCAAAGCTCCGGATTGCGTTTGTGCGGCATGGCGGATGAGCCGGTCTGGCCGTCGGAAAAAGGTTCTTCAGCTTCAAGTATCTCGGTCCGCTGAAGCGCCCTGATCTCGGTGGCGAATTTTTCCAGCGAACTGGCCACGATGGCCAGGGTAGTGACGAATTGCGCATGGCGGTCCCTCTGGATGATCTGATTTGAGATCGGAGCAGGGGCCAGCCCCAGCCTGGCGCAGGTCTTCTCCTCGATTTCCGGGGAAACTGTGGCATATGTACCCACGGCACCGGAAATTTTCCCCACGCTGATTATTTTCTTGGCTTCCTCAAGCCTGTTGTGATTACGCTTCATTTCCTGTGACCACAAGGCCATCTTAAGTCCGAAAGTGATGGGCTCGGCATGGACGCCGTGCGTTCGCCCGATCATGAGCGTATCCTTGTTGGACAGCGCCCTGTCTTCCAGCACTTTTATCAGTGCGTCCACATCTTCCAGCAAAAGGTCGGCGGCGTCTCTCAACTGCAAAGCCAGTGCAGTGTCCATTACGTCCGATGAAGTCAGTCCCAGGTGTATAAAACGCGACTCATCGCCGATGCTTTCGCCCACGGCATTCAGGAAAGCGGTAACATCATGGTGAGTTATCCTTAACAGCTCGCCCATGCGTTCGAAGTTTAACGTGGCTTTTTTAATGCGTGGGATGGCCGCCTTGGGTATGCGGCCCACTTCCGCCCAGGCTTCGCAAACAGCTATCTCAACCTGCAGCCATTTGTCGAACTTATTCTTGTCCGACCAGATTTTTTTCATTTTGGGTCGTGAATAGCGCTCTATCATATTACTATCCTTAAGATTCGGCCTGCTTACGTTTATAGGCTTCGAAAGCTTTGCGGATGTTATCATATTTAAGGCCCAGTATCTGGCAGGCCAGCAGCGCAGCATTTTTGGCGCCGGCTGTACCTATGCCAACACAGGCAACAGGTACGCCTTCCGGCATCTGCACGATAGAATAAAGCGAGTCGATGCCCTTCAGGTCGCTGGTCGGCAGCGGCACGCCTATGACAGGTATAGTGGTCCATGAGGCGACCACGCCTGGGAGATGTGCGGCTGAGCCTGCTGCTGCAATAATAACTTCAAATCCCTTGGACCCGGCTTCCATTGCGTACTGTCGTACCTTGTCGGGTTTGCGATGTGCCGAAAGTATGGCCATCTCATAGTCGACCTTGAACTCCTTGAGTATGTCCATTGCCGGCTGGATAAACTGCTCATCTGTTTTACTGCCTATTAATATACCCACCAGAGCCATCAACTCACCTCTCTTGCTGCGATATCTTTACGGTAATGGCAACCTTCAAAATTTATATATTGGATATTGCTGTATACCTTGTCCCTGGCGTCTTTCATGGTCCGGCCGGTGGACGTAACGGTCAGGACGCGGCCGCCATCGGTAACGGTCCGCCCCCCATCGCCTATTTTGGCGCCGGCATAAAATATGTTTATATCTTTATCAATCTTATCAGAAACAGTAATGGGAAATCCCGTGCGGTATTGACCGGGGTAACCTCCGGATGCCATAACCACGCCGACGCAGGGATTGCTGTTCCACTCGATCTCGATTTTATCCAGGCTTACGTTGACCACCGCCAGCATAATATCCACCAGGTCGGTCTTGAGCCTGGGCAGGATGGCCTGGGTTTCAGGATCGCCGAAGCGGGCGTTAAACTCCAGCACCATGGGCCCCCGGGTGGTCAATATCAGTCCCGTATAAAGCACGCCTTTATATGGCGTGCCTGCTTCCGCCATGGCCGCAATAGTGGGTTTAATAACCGATTCCAGCACCTGCCGGATCATCTCCTCGCCGAAAAAGCCGGGCGGACTGTAACTTCCCATCCCTCCCGTATTGGGCCCTTTATCACCATCGAATACACGCTTATAATCGCAGGCCGGGACCATGGGCACTACTGTCTTACCGTCGCTGAAGGCCAGGAGGCTGACCTCCTTTCCCATCAGGCATTCTTCGATAATGACCCGGTCGCCGGCGGCGCCGAACAGCCTATCCTGCATCATGGAGTTCAAGGCGTTTACGGCTTCATCTGTTGTCGTAGCTATAACGACTCCCTTACCGGCCGCCAGGCCGTCGGCCTTTACGACCACGGGAACGGTGCGGTTTTCCAGGTATTGCCTAGCTTCAGCGCAGGTGGCAAAGCACCGTCCGGAGGCGCAGGGGATGCCTTTTGTGTTCATCAAATCGCGGGCGAATACCTTGCTGGATTCCAATTGAGCTGCTTTCTGTGAGGGGCCGAAAACGCGAATGCCCGCAGCTTCCAGTCGGTCCACCAGCCCGGCTGCCAGGGGTGCCTCCGGGCCGACGACAACAAGGTCGGTCTTAAGTTGAACAGCCTTATTTACGATGGAATTGATGTCGGAAATGGAGATATGGATGTTCTGCGCAATACCGGCCGTGCCTGCATTTCCCGGAAGGGCGTAGATTTCCTTGACGCGGCGGCTCTGCGCTATCTTCCACACAAGTGCATGTTCGCGCGCACCGTTGCCGATAACCAGTATTTTCAAGCTGGTATCTCCAACCTTAACTAAGCAGTTATCTTTTTTACTATGTTGCGCTTACTGCTCTTGGTTTTTCCGCGGTTTTTCTTGGCTGCCTTGAGCTTAGGTTTGTGTGCCATTTTTAATCTACCTTAATTCTTTATTAAATTTTTCCGCTTGAACTGGGTCAAGCAATTTTAATAGCCTTATCAACTTGGCTACATGGACTTTTTTATCTTCCAGGATTTGCTCAATAGCATCGGCTGCATCTTCGTTATCGAGCATCTCAACCTGTGCTTCGTACTCGTTTATCGACTTAAGTTCGGCAATCAGGTCGTCCCGGATCATTTCCAGGTCCATCGAACCTTCGACGTCTTCTTCTTTTTCAAATGGGTTATAGGCCATTAAAGGCTCCGGGGGAATATCCGTCAGGCAATACAAACGAATAATATAGCATATTGCCTTTTAAGAAACGCTTAAAAGTATATAGTTTCAGACGTCCAAAATCAAGGAAAAAAGCTGGGGGCACGTATAGTTGAGGTTGAATTTGCCAATCAGGGTTTCAGGTATTTGCGGCGCCAGGGTTCTTTTTTAAGGGCCAGATAGGCTAAGTGTTCAGTTATTCGTTGTCTCTTGAGTATTTCTTGATAACCGGTCAGGAAAATTGGCCCGGCGAATCGACCGAAAATCAAGAAAATCTCAATAATCAGTTTGTAACATTTTTGCTCTAGGATTGTGAAAAATGCTTGATATATAATGGTTATCCAATAAGGAGGTATACCTATGGGTATCTGGATTCTCTTAGTCATTATTCTGCTCACCTTTATTTATCTCTTTTATGCTCTAATACGGCCGGACAAGTTTTGAAGTGTCCATTAGCCGGCGCGGCCTGTCGCCGTTGTTACTAGAAAATCGGCGACAATTCGACGCTTATTTGACTATTGCTAAAGGAAAGGAGAGGTTTTCATATGGTTATTGATATTCTCCAATGGGTGATCTTCTGGGGGGTATTGTTAGCTCTAGTCTTCCCTGTAGGAAGTTATATGGCCAAGGTTTTCACCGGGGGCCGTACCTGGTTCGATCCGGTAATGGACCCGATCGATAATTTTATTTACAAATTAAGCGGAATAGACCCAAAGAAACAGCAGCGATGGCCGGCATATGTGAAAGCCATGCTCATCGTCAATGGAGTCATGTTCGTTTTAATGTTCCTTGTCCTGGAGCTGCAGACTGTGCTACCGCTCAACCCTGACCATCTGGGCTTTGTGGATCCATGGCTGGCATTTAACACCGTTTCCAGCTTTATAACCAACACAAACTGGCAAAGCTATGGGGGCGAGAGCACACTCTCTTATTTCAGCCAGATGTTCGCCATCATTTTCCCCATGTTCACATCGGCGGCGACCGGCCTGGCCTGCGGTATGGCTTTCATCCGCGGCCTGGGGGGGAGCGTTGACATGGGCAACTTCTATGCGGACCTCACTCGTGCCATTACCCGGATCATGTTGCCCATCGCCCTGGTGGCCGGTGTCGTTCTCGTGGTGTTGGGAGTCCCAAGCACCTTCGCCGGGACACAGACAGTCAATACATTGAACGGACCGCTGGCGCCAGCGGCTGTTTCACCGGCTTCGCAACCATCGGCTGAAGCTACTTCGACGCCAGCGCCGGCGCCAACAGCCACATCACAGGGTCAGCAGAACATTGCGCGCGGTCTCGTGGCGCCGCTCGTCAGCATCAAGCATGCAGGGACAAATGGGGGCGGCTGGTTTAACGCCAACTCCTCTCATCCCTTCGAGAACCCCAATCCCATCACCAACATGATCGAGAACTTGCTAATGGCACTCCTGCCCGCCTCGCTGCTATATACGTTGGGGATAATGCTAGGCCGTAAGAAACAAGCATGGATATTCTTTGGCGTAATGGCCGCCTTCTTCCTCATCTTTCTGGTGGTCGCCTATGCCGGCGAAATTCAGGGCAATCCTCTCTTAACCAAAGTAGGAGTCGATTCTACCCAGGGCAATATGGAGGGCAAGGAATTGCGACTCGGCCAGGGGGAGACTGCCCTCTTTGTGACTTCGACGACCGCCTTTACTACCGGCAGTGTAGACGCTATGCACGATAGTCTCACGCCTCTGGCCAGCATTACACCCCTTTCGCAGATGATGCTCAACATGGTCTTTGGCGGCAAGGGTGTGGGGTTCATCAACATGATCATGTTCGTCATCCTGACAGTGTTCCTGGTCGGCCTGATGGTAGGTCGGACACCTGAATTCCTGGGAAAAAGGATTCAGGTATACGAAGTAAAGCTGGCCTCAATCTCCTTCCTGATGCACCCTCTTCTGATTCTGGGCTTTATGGCTATTACCTTTGCCCTCCAGCTGGATCTGAGTTCGATCTCCAATCCGGGCTTCCACGGTTTGACCCAGGTGCTCTACGCCTTCACCTCAGCTTCGGCCAACAACGGGTCAGCCTTTGCCGGACTTAATGCCAACACTCCATGGTGGAACTTCAGCCTTGGCGTCGTCATTTTATTGGGACGCTACATTTCAATCGTCCTGATGCTTGCGCTGGCAGGATCGCTGGCTGCCAAGAAAGCAGTTCCCGTGACCTCCGGCACCCTGCAGACGGATACCGGTCTCTTCGCCGGTGTCCTGTTTGTCACCATTGTGATTATCAATCTTCTGTCCTTCTTCCCCGCGCTGGCCCTTGGCCCACTTGCCGAGCACTTCGCCATGCTCGCCGGGAAGGTATTCTAGAGGAGGCACCATGTCAATGAAAAAACAAAGCCAAACATTTAATCGAGACATTCTGGTTCCCGCTCTCTGGCGGGCAGTCCTCAAGCTCGACCCCCGCTGGATGGTACGCAACCCGGTCATGTTCGTGGTCGAGATTGGGGCCTTGCTAACTCTTATGCTTACCATTGACCCCAGCATCTTTGGCGGGCTGGCAGCCAGCAGAATCTACAACGCAGTGGTCACGATCATTCTGTTGTTGACGGTTATTTTCGCCAACTTCGCCGAGGCGGTGGCCGAAGGAAGAGGGAGAGCGCAGGCTGCCGCGTTGCGCCGAGTCCACAAGGAAACCCAGGTCAAAAAGCTTAGCCAGCCGAAATATCGGAGCAAGCAAGAACTTATCGCTTCCGGCGAACTGAGAAAGGGTGACATATTTCTGGTTGAAACCGGTGATACAATTCCGGCCGATGGTGAAGTGATTGAAGGCACAGCGTCGGTGGATGAAAGTGCAATAACTGGAGAAAGCGCGCCGGTTATCCGTGAATCGGGAGGTGACCGGAGTGCTGTGACCGGTGGAACACGTATTCTATCGGACTGGTTGATAGTAAAGGTGACCGCCAGTCCCGGAGAAGGGTTCATTGAACGGATGATTGCCATGGTGGAGAGCGCTAGGCGCCAGAAGACCCCGAATGAGATTGCTCTAACTGCCCTGCTGGCGGTCTTGACCCTGGTCTTTCTTCTCGTCTGTGTAACACTTGTCCCATTTGCCAATTTTCTCAAGTCCCCTCTCGATATCGCCACAGTGATCGCGCTGCTGGTATGTCTCATCCCCACAACCATTGGCGCCCTACTTTCAGCCATCGGCATTGCAGGGATGGACCGACTTATCCAGCGCAATGTCATTGCTTCCTCAGGCCGGGCCGTTGAAGCGGCAGGAGACGTAGATGTTCTGCTGCTGGACAAGACCGGCACCATCACCCTGGGCAATAGGCAGGCAGTGGACTTTATACCCGTTGGCACAGCAAGCAAGTGTGAACTGGCGGAGGCAGCACAATTGGCTTCACTGGCAGATGAAACCCCGGAGGGTCGCAGTATAGTACTTTTAGCGAAAGAAATGTTTGGGTTGCGGGGTGATGTAGATAGCTTTAAAGAGGGCAGCTTGCACTTTGTCCCATTTTCGGCGCAGACGCGTATGAGTGGAATAGACATGGAAGGCAATAGCATCCGCAAGGGAGCGTCCGATGCCATCATTGCTTACATCGACAATCAAGGTAAGGCGGTGCCAGTGGAACTTAATACAATATTAGATACCATTTCTCATGCCGGCGGCACACCCCTGGTGGTTGCGCGTAATGGTGAAGTCCTCGGTGTAGTCCACCTCAAAGACATTGTAAAGGGTGGAATCAAAGAGCGTTTTATTGAAATGCGTAAGATGGGTATAAAGACAGTAATGATTACAGGTGATAACCCGCTAACTGCAGCTACTATCGCTGCTGAAGCAGGAGTGGATGATTTTATGGCGCAGGCGACTCCTGAGACCAAGCTCAAGTTGATACGAGATTATCAGGCCGGTGGCCGGCTGGTAGGGATGACCGGCGACGGCACTAATGATGCCCCTGCACTGGCTCAGGCCGACGTGGCTGTAGCCATGAACACCGGGACACAACCTGCCCGGGAAGCCGCTAATATGATCGACCTGGACAGCAATCCCACCAAGCTCATTGAAATTGTGGAGATAGGCAAACAGTTGCTGATTACCCGGGGCGCTATCACTACCTTTTCCATTGCCAATGATGTGGCCAAGTACTTTGCTATCATACCCGCTATGTTTATCGTCTTGTTTGGGGAGCTGCGGGCTTTAAACATCATGCAATTGGCTACACCTCATAGTGCCATCCTATCGGCGATGATCTTTAATGCGATCATTATTCCGATACTTATCCCTCTTGCTCTGAGAGGAGTAACTTACCGTCCTTCAAGTGCCGGAAAACTGCTGCTCCGTAATATTATGATATATGGAGCAGGAGGCGTGATCGCTCCGTTTATCGGCATAAAACTGATCGACCTGCTGATTGCACCGATTATCGGTGGGTTATAGGAGGAATTTGATGCTTAGTTCGTTACGGTTTTCTGTGATTCTACTCATTATATGCGGTGGGTTCTATCCTGTTTTAGTAACGGGGATTGGCCAGGCGCTGTTCAACTACCAGGCTAACGGCAGCATCATTATGGGGAAGGATGGCAAGCCGATTGGCTCCGAGCATATCGCCCAGGCATTCGACAAGGATATATACTTCCAGCCGCGGCCGTCGGCCGCCGGCCCGGATGGATATGATGCAACTCAGTCGGGGGGATCTAACCTGGCCCCGACGAATGCCAAACTTATCTCAAGTGTGAGTGACCGGGTGGCGGCGTACCGTGCAAAGAACGGCCTTGCGCCTAATATGCCGGTGCCGGCAGATGCCGTTACCGCCTCAGGTAGTGGACTCGACCCGGATATAAGCCCGGCTAATGCATTTCTCCAGGTCCATCGGGTTGCAACTGCCCGTAACGTGCCGGAGCAGCAGGTGCAGGCAATGGTTACCCAGCATATCGAAGGGCGTACGCTGGGCATATTTGGTGAGCCGAGAGTAAATGTGCTTATGCTGAATCTCGCATTGGACAATATGAAATAGAACAGTGAAATGCTGATTTAGGTGGGAGTTTCAGCAAAACAAAGTTGCCAATAACAGATCGTAGAGATTACCGAAGCGCTTTGCTGGTATTACTTTTTGAGAGAAGAGACTATTTTCTCCAGCGCCTCGCCATAAGGTTGCAATATCTCGCCGTCGTAACGCTCGATGTGGCCTTCATCGCAGAGCGTAGCAAGCTTGGGGTCGATAGGTATCCTGGCCAGCAGCGGAGCATCCGCGTTGAGTGACATCTCATCGCCCTTGCTCTTGCCAAAGATCTCAATCTTTTTCTTAAGCTCGGGAACATAGAGGTAGCTCATGTTTTCCACCACGCCCAGCACCTTTTTATCCAGTTGTTGCGCCATTTTAACGGCCTTCTTAACGATCATGGTGCTAAGATCCTGCGGTGTGAAAACGATGATCGCCCCGTTTACGGGAAGTACCTGCAAAGCTGTCAGGGGGGCGTCCGAGGTCCCGGGCGGCAGGTCGACGATCAGGAAATCCAGCGATCCCCACAGCACATCCTCCCAGAACTGGGTAATGGCCTTACCTATAAGCGGCCCCCTCCATATGACTGCATCGTCCGTGCTGGAAAGAAAGAGGTTAATGGAGATGATCTCGATCCCGTTGGCCGACTTCACCGGGAGGATACCGCTATCGCTGCCCTGTGGGCGCAGGTTGGTACCGAACATCTTGGGGATGCTGGGCCCGGTAATATCGGCATCCATAATGCCGACATCGTAGCCCTGTTTATTCAGAAGTATGGCGGTCAGGCCGGCCACCAGGGATTTGCCGACGCCGCCTTTCCCACTCATTATGGCGATTACATTCTTGATCCTGTTTAGTTCAACCGGCCTTTTCTCGAGGAAAGTGATTTCAACTTCCGCCTTAGAATCCAATCCTTTCACGGCGGCCACCGATTTTTCATGCACCCAGTTCTGTGCGTTTTTATCCAGGGCGGTCGATGCCAGAGATATCCTGACCTTTTGACCGTCGATTTTAACTCCCTGTATAAGGTTCATACTCGCCAGGTCCCTTTGAATGCCGGGCACAAGTATCTCGCTGAAGGCCGCCAGTATATTTTTTTCAGTCAGCACAACATTCCTCCGTGAAATAAGGGTTCCATACCAAATAATAACGACGAACCGGGTTAAAGGCTAATCTATTTTAAATAGAGACCCGTGTCTCGTACTGCTCGTCTTCGATCGGTGCTCCGCAGTTCAAGCAATATTTATAAGAAGACTTGTTGACTGCCCCGCACGCTTTGCAAATGGTATTGTTTTCGGTTTGCGGTACCAGGCAGACGCCGCAGGCCGGGCAGAATTTGGCGCTCCGCACGCAGATAGCCCCGCAGGCCGCGCACCGTGTGCTCTCGCATTGACCGCTCATTGTGTTCTGCATGATTTTCTCTGCCGCCCAGTCTGCAATCGGCCTGCCGCTCGAGTACAGCGTTATAATCAGAGTGACTAACGGCCAAAGAGAAATAATTAAAAATATAACCGGATATACCCAACCGAACTGGAACATCAGAGGCCTGACCGCGGCCTCGAACATGGTATAGGCCGTGATAATGATACCCAGTATAATCGCCGATGAAGCGATGGTTGCTGCCTGCGGGTAACCCCTGAAAGACCGCCGGAGCATGGGGACAAAATCCTGCCTGAAGCCCAGCAGTATGCCGATCATTATGGCGCCTATTAGTAGAGATATAACAGCGGGCAGGGTAATGGGAGATCCCGGTATGGTTATGGCCTTCAGCATGGGCAGGTTGATCAAGATCAGGTTTATTACCGACAATATCAGGAATTGAACGACCAGCCGGACTAGAAGGGTAAAAAGGCCGCGACTTTCGGGCATCATATTCTCTTAACCGGCCTGCCTCGAAAGCGGTCTATTTGGATTTTGGCGAGGATTTCTTAAGGTCTTCTTCATTAAATCGTATGATAACCGTATCACCTACGGTTACTATATCATCCAGCTTAATTTTGTATTTAGTACCGAAACCAGCGCTGATCACTGCATACTTGACCCGGGCCGATACCACATCTATATCGAAATCCGAGATCTTACCGATTTTATTGCCATGAGCCCCGATGACCTCTTTGCCTATTATCTTTTTAACCAGCATGTTACCTCCGCTTCAGCCAGGATACCGGTACTTATTTCCGTCCATTATTATACAATTATAGGCGGTTTATAAAAATATTCTAAAGCATCCTGCCGGAGAAAAATGTTCTACATTATATACGGAGATGATAACTACCGCTGCCATGAGACGCTGAGCGAGATCAAAGCGCAGTTGGGCGGCGCGGACATGAACGAGATCAATACTTCTGTGCTCAACGGCAAAAGGCTATCGATCAGGGAGCTGAGCGAAATCTGCGACGTGGTGCCCTTTTTGTCTCCCAGCCGTCTGGTTATTGTAGAAGGTCTGCTCAAAAGGTTTCAGGCGGGAGAAAAACAGTCCCGTTCCAATGGTAACGGTGACGAAAACGGGGGCGTGCTCAAGGATTGGCAGGCAATGGCCGATTACATAAAGGGTATGCCCAAGACCACCATGCTGGTCTTATTCGAGACGGATATTGACCCTAAAGCCGGTAATCCGCTTTTGAAATCGCTAAGCCCGCTGGCGGATAAGGTATTTCAGCTCAATGAGCTCAAAGGGAAGGAGCTGACCGCCTGGATAAAGGAGTGCACTGTCAGGAATAAGGGCAAGATATCGGCATCGGCGGTAAGCTTGCTGGCCGATTATATCGGCGGAGACCTCTGGCAGCTGGCCGGTGAGCTCAATAAATTGATAACCTACTGCGGCGACCGCGAGATTACCGATAGTGACGTCAGGGAGATAACCAGCTTTGCACGCGAGGACAATATCTTTGCCCTGGTGGACTCCATCATGGACGGCAGGACCAAAGAAGCGCAGATCATGCTGCACAGGATGCTGAAATATGGCACGGCCGCGCAGCAGATCCTGGTTATGATCGAGCGCCAACTGTCAATTATCCTGCGGCTGAAAGATATTGGGCCCAACGTGAATCAGCAGGAGATGAAGCAACGCCTGGGACTGCATCCGCGTTATCCGCTCGATAAAACGCTACGCCAGGCCAAAGCTTTTCCGCTCCCCCGCCTGCGCAAAGCATTTCACTGCTTGCTTGATACAGATATAGCCATTAAAACGGGTAAATACGAGGATGACCTGGCGCTGGACCTCATGATATTAGAGCTCTGCAAGAACTGAGAGCTTATTTTATGGTGTTTTCAGGCGGTAGCCGACTCCCGGCTCGGTGATGATAAACCGGGGCCGCGAGGGATCCGGCTCAACCTTGCGGCGCAGGTTGCTTACGTTTACGTGCAGTATATGGAATTCCTGCTCATAGCCGGTCCCCCAGACCTCCCTCAACAAGTGGTTATGGGTTAACACCTTCCCGGCGTGTGTGACCAGCATCTTGAGCAAATCATATTCGGTAGGCGTTAACTGCACCTCGCGGCCCGACACTGTTACCAGTCTTTTTTCGAGGTCTACGCTAAGGTCACCATTGACAAAAATAAGCTCGGTTGCGGGTTGTGTGGAGCGCCGCAAGTTGGCGCGCAGACGGGCCAGCAGCTCCCCCACCCCGAAGGGTTTTGTCAGGTAATCATCAGCGCCGGCATCCAGCGCCGCGATCTTGTCGTTTTCGGACCCGCGCACGGACAACACGATGATGGGAATTTTGGATACCTGGCGGAACAGCTTTGTAACATCGATGCCGTCGATGTCCGGCAGTCCCAGGTCGATAATAATGATATCAGGCCTGTAATTGGCTGCGGTTGACAATGCTTCCAGTCCCGAACTTGCTTCAAATACCTCGTATCCCTGCGACGTCAGCGCCACGTGCAGGAACCGCCTTATAGCCTGCTCGTCGTCCACAACCAGTACGCGGGGTCCATTGTCGCCCATTTTATTTGATCATGCTCCTGTAGCCCGTGATAGAGGTAAGCTCAGACGGACTATGGTTCCTCCGACCGGCCGGTTTTCCGCAGAAATGGTCCCGCCGTGTGCCTCTACAATTCCCTTGCAGATGGACAGTCCCAACCCTGTCCCGGTTACGTTATCAGGGCTTTGCACCCGGTAGAACTTATCGAAGACCCGCTGCAGGTCCTCTTGCGGTATGCCAATGCCCCGGTCGGAAACTGTAATTTGAATATGATCATCTGCGCGTGCTGCAGTTACTTCTACTGTCGACTCCGGCCTTGAATATTTGACTGCATTATCGAGAATATTTATCAACACCTGCACCATCAGGCCGAAGTCTACAGGAACGAGTGGCAGCCCTTCCGGCACCTCGACATTTACCTTCCTGTCGCTGTAGTGGCTGCTTACGTGCTCCAGCGCCGCCCCGATGATATCCTGTATATCGGATAGCCGTAGATTCAGTTTCAGCGCGCCCGCCTCGATTTTGGATACGTCCAGCAGGTTGGTTATCAGGTGGTTAAGCCTTTCGGCCTCTTCGCAGGCAACCTGGACCAGGTTCATTTTGGCCGTATCGTCGAGATGCACGCCCTTTTCCTGGAAGCTGGTGAGCACTCCGATAATTGAGACCAGTGGCGTTCGAAGGTCGTGGGATATCGAATTCAGCAGCGCCGTTTGCAGCCTTTGAGAAGCTTCGAGTATTTTGACGCTGTTGGCCGCCTCGCTCAACTGAGCACGTTCGAGAGCCTGCGCCGCTAAATCGGCGAAAGCTTTGACCAGCCTGTCCTGCTGGATGGTAAGGCGCTCTTCATCTTCTGCGGGCCATAAGCTCAGCACACCTATTATTCCGTTGGCGGTTATCAACGGCAGATAAAGTGCTTTAGCATAGGGAAGCGTATCGGTCCCGTACCCGGCAGGCTTTTGATTTTGATAAGACCATGCTGCCACGGCGGCTTCATTTTCATCGGGTGGGTGGAAGGCGCTGTTGGAATAGGGTTTAAGCCTGTTTCCATTTTGTTTATCTGGTAAAAAGACCAGTGCATCCTGCCTGAATTTTTCGCCGGCGCTCTCAATGACAGAATTGAGTGTAGCATCCAGGCTGGTGCTCACCGACAGATATTTGCTGAGCGAATATAGTGTGGAGGTCTCGTTTTCCCGGAGCTGCGTAGCCTCCGACTGTATGCGGGTCCTGGAAGTCAGATAGCTGATCACCACACCAACTCCCAGCAGCACTGCAAAGGTAAATAAATAGTGCAATTGCGATACGGCGAAGGTAAAGCGGGGTGGGACGAAGAAAAAATCGAATGCCAGCAGGCTTAATAAGGAAGCCGTTATAGACGGTCCGAAACCGAAGTAGACCGCTGACACAACGATACTGAGCAAGTACAGGATTATTATATTTACGGGCTGAAAAGCCGGTTGAAAAATAAATCCTATCAGCGTGGCTAGCAGCACCATGCCCAGGCTTACCAGATAGGTCCACCACAGGAACGACGGTTGCCTGATAGTCGTAGACCTCTTTTCCAGAGGTTGGCCTTTTCCACTGACGATATAAACATCTATATATTTGCTATGCCGCACGATTTGATTGGCTACCGACCCGCTTAGTAAGCGGCGCAGGTGCACATCGCGCGGCTTGCCCAGGATGATCTTGGTAATGTTATTCTGGTAGGCGTATTCCAGTATCCTGGCCGAAACCGATATGCCTTGAAGGATCTCTACATCTGCGCCCAGCTTTTCGGCTTGCCTCATGAGGTTGGTCAGTTGTTCCTGCTCCTCCGCTGAGAGGTTGGTAGAGCCCGGCGTTTCCACATATACCGCCGTCCAAACGGCGTTCAACTGCGAAGCCAGCCTGCGGGTTGTGTGCAGCAGGCGGTTGCCCCAGCGACCGGGCGTGATACAGACCAGCAGGTGCTCGGTGGTTTGCCAGGGGCCATGGACGGTACGAGACATCCTCCTATAGTCCTGGACCTCGTTGTCGACGCTATCCGCGGCGACCCTCATGCTGAATTCGCGCAGGGCCGAGAGGTTGCCTTTGCGGAAAAAGTTGGAGACGGCCTGTCCGATCTGGTCCCCAATATAGACTTTGCCCTCTTGCAGTCTTTGCAGAAGGTCATCGGGAGGAAGGTCAACCAGCTCGATTTCCGATGCTTCATCGATAATCGAGTCGGGTACAGTTTCACGCACCCAAACGCTGGTTATCTGGGCCACTGAATCGCGCAGGCTTTCCAGGTGCTGTATATTGAGGGTGGTGTAAACGTCGATGCCTGCTTGCAGGATTTCCTCGACGTCCTGATAGCGTTTAGGGTGACGGGAGCCGGGAGCGTTGGTGTGTGCCAACTCGTCAACCAGTGCCAGCTTTGGCCGGCGTGTGATCACGGCGTCCAGGTCCATCTCGGGGATCATCAGGCCGCGATAATCAATTTGCTTGCGCGGGATAACTTCCAACCCGTTTAGAAGGGCCTCGGTTTCGGTCCGGCCGTGCGTTTCGACATAAGCGACTACCAGGTCGGTGCTGCTTTTCTGACGTTGTGCAGCCTCCAGCATGGCGTAGGTTTTGCCCACGCCTGCAGCGTAGCCCAGAAAGATCTTCAGCCTGCCGCGCCGGCTCTTTGCCTCATCCGACTGTATCCGGGCCAATAGTTCGTCAGGGCTGGGACGGATAAGCCTATCGTCCATTCTCAATCTACCTGATCACATTCTACTACTTCTGGTTTAGTGAGGGGCCTGGTCCAGCGCCAGATTGAGCAACAGTGCGTTTACACGCGGTTCACCGATGATACCGAACTGTCTACCTTACGTATACTAAAGTATCAGTGAAGCTGTAAATAGCCAATATTTTAGCAGACCGAACATCAAAAGTTACTCAATTTTATCAGGAAAATGGCTCAAGAAAATATCAAGAATTTTGTTTTCAGCTTCATGGTTATAGATATCGACATTTATATGCTATTTGGCTACAATTGGAGAAACAGTTGGAAGTCTCGGATATGAAGAGGGTTTTAGCCGTCGTCCTGGCAGGTGGCGCAAGCGAACGCTTGAGCATACTGGCGGCCGAGCGCGCCAAACCTGCTGTTCCCTTCGGCGGCAAGTACCGCATCATCGATTTTACCCTCAGCAACTGCTCGAGCTCGGGCATTTACAATGTTGCCGTCCTCACGCAGTTCAACCCGCGTTCGCTGGTGCAGCATATTGGCGTGGGGCGGCCCTGGGACATGGACCGCGAGCTGGGCGGGGTAGTCATGCTTCAGCCCTTCCTCAGCCGCTCCGCCAGGAACTGGTATAAGGGCACCGCCGACGCCGTATATCAGAACCTTTATTACATCGTCGACCAGCGCGTCGATGAGGTTCTGATACTATCGGCCGACCACATCTACAGCATGCGCTACGACCAGATGCTGGCTTCGCACCGCAACCGCCACGCCGATGTCACCGTGGCCGTCTGCGAGGTGCCCGCCGAGGAGACCTCGCGCTTCGGCATTATCACGCTCGACCATAACGAACGTATCGTCCACTTCGAGGAGAAGCCCCAAACAGCCAAAAGCCGCCTGGCCTCCATGGGCATTTACATATTCAATAAAAAGGTGCTGATGGAATCGCTGGAGGAGATAGCTGCCACCCAGGGCGGGCATGATTTCGGACACGACCTGCTGCCCAATCTGATCAGCAAATACCAGATCTACGGCTATCGTTTCCGAGGGTACTGGAGGGACGTGGGCACCATCGAGTCCTACTGGCAGGCCAACATGGACCTGATCGTGGACCTGCCTGAGCTCAATCTCTACAATCCCGAAAACGAGATCAGGACCATAGTCCAGGGATATCCGCCCGTTAAGATAGGCCCCAGGGCCCAGATCAGCCGGGCGCTGGCCTGCAACGGCGCCATCATCAACGGCACCGTTATCGAATCGATCATCTCGCCCAAGGTCTTCATCGAGGAAGATGCCATCGTTAAGAACTCCATCATCTTCGAGGACTCGACCATCGGGCGGGGCTCCATCATTGAAAACTGCATTATCGATAAACAGGTCTGGATTAGCCGCGGCTGCCACGTAGGAATGGGCGATGATTTCACCCCCAACAAGGAAGAGCCGGAATATCTCACTACCGGCATAACCATCATAGGCAAAGGCGCCCGTATACCTTCCGAGGTGATGATAGGCAAGAACTGCAAAATAGAGCCGTGGGTGGAGGCCTCGGATTTTGCCTCCACTACCGTTCCCAGCGGTGAGAGCATCAAAAGCAAAAGCCCGCGCAGATTCCTCGTATGATTAAAGCCGATGACCTGTATTGATTGCTCATCATGAAAGTTTTAATAGCTGCTGCTGAAGTGGCGCCCCTGACCAAGGTGGGAGGGCTGGCCGATGTGGTCGGCTCCCTGCCGGTCGAGCTTATCGGCCTGGGACATGACGTCAGGGTGATCGTTCCCAAATACGGTTTTGTAGATTACTCCCCCTATAAGATGACCCCTGTGATAAACGGCCTGACAGTCCTGTCGCTGCAGGAATACCGCAAGGTCAGCGTGGAACAGACTACGGTGGGGGATATCGAGGTGTACCTGGTGAGCACCGACGTGCTGGCCCGCTCAGGCAGCGTCTACGGCGAAAACGAGCTGGAGAAATTCTGGGTATTTTGCGATGCCGTCTGCGGGATTTTGCCCTATCTCGGCTGGCAGCCGGACATCCTGCACTGCCACGACTGGCATACGGCCCTGCTGCCCCTGCTGGCCAGGGTAAACAAAATGCCCTGCCGCAGCGTTTTCACCATACACAACATCAAATACCAGGGATATTTTGACGAAAGTTTTCTTTCGAGGTCCGGTTTGAGGCAATACTGGCTGGCCGGACTGCCGCGCCTGCCCCAGTTGCCCTGGAACCTGATGGCGCAGGGCATCCTGTGGGCGGACGTTATCAACGCCGTCAGCGAGACTTTCTCACGCGAGATACTGACCGCCGAATACGGCTACGGCGCGCAGGATATCCTTAACTTCAGGAAGGAACGGCTGTTCGGCATCAGGAACGGCCTGGGATACGAGGAATACGATCCCGCCGCTGATAAGCTGATAGCAGCCAACTATGATTCCTCCGATATCGGCGGCAAATGGGCCAACAAGAAGAAGATACTACAAAGTGCGGGCTGGAAAATGAACCCCGATATCCCGCTGGTGGGCATGGTCTCACGGCTCGACGAACAGAAAGGGCTGGATATAATCCTGGAGGCCATCCCGGAGATTTTGAGCGATTTGAATGTGCAATTCGTATTTTTAGGGCGCGGCAAGGAGTATTACGAGACTATGCTGCGCAGCCTGGAAACCCGGTTTCCCGGGAATGTAAAGGCCTTTATCACCTTCGATAACGCCATAGCGCACCTGATTTACGCCGGGTCGGACATGTTCCTCATGCCCTCGCAGTGGGAGCCCTGCGGGCTGGGACAGTTGATCGCCATGAGATACGGGTCGCTGCCCATCGTGCGCAAGACGGGCGGCCTGGCCGATACTGTCTTCAACCTGTCCGCGGACCTGAAGCGCGGCAGCGGGTTCGTCTTCAAGAATTTCGACCATGGTGAGCTGGTGGAGGCCGTCAAAAAGGCAGTGGCCGCCTTCGAAAACAAGGCAGCCTGGGAACGCGCCGTAGAGCGCGTCATGGAGTTGGATTTTTCCTGGCGTGAGCCCGTGCGAAAATATGAATCCCTCTACAAACGCGCGCTGGAGTACGATATCAATGACCCGCTCTAAGGGGCCGGTGGTGGCCGTCGACCTGGGCGGGACCAAGTATATCGCCGCCGTTATAGGCCCCCGCGGCAAAATGCTTTCGCGCGTATACTGCCCGACCCTGTCTCACGAAGGCCATGCCAGGATAATTGACAGGCTGGCCGCATCTATCAAGGAAGCGGTTAAGGAGGCCGGCTTCAAATTGCGTGATATGGCGGGCATGGGCGTTGCCGCCGCAGGCATCATTGATATCAACCGGGGGTTGATTACCGAGGCCCCCAACCTGCCGAAGTGGCGTAATATATTTTTGAGGGACCTGCTCAAAGACGAGTTCAAAATACCCGTCTTTGTATTGAACGACGCCAGTGCGGCCGCCTTGGGCGAGCACCGCCTGGGCGCCGGACGCGGACTGGACAACCTTATCTATATGACTGTCAGCACCGGCATCGGCGGCGGAATGATTGTTAACGGTGAACTTTACAACGGCACTGACGGCAGTGCGGCGGAGGTGGGGCATATGATAATTCAGGTGGACGGGCCCTTATGCCACTGCGGCCACTACGGCTGCCTGGAAGCTATGGCTTCAGGGACGGCCATCGCCCGCATGGCCGAGGAACGCCTGCGCAGCGGGTGGACCAGCATACTTTCCAAAAGCAGGCGAAAGATAACCGCCGAAGACGTGGCCGCCGCGGCCAAAAAGGGCGACGTGCTGGCATGTCAAGTGATAGATGACGCCGCAGGCTACCTGGGCATCGGCATGGCCGGCCTGGTCAACCTGTTCAACCCACAGATGATCGTGGTGGGGGGTGGCGTATCCGCCTTGGGCGAGAGGCTGCTGCGACCCGCCAGGAAGTCCATGAAACAGCATGCCTTTAAGTTGCCTGCCGGGACCGTGCGCGTGGTCAGGTCGGCCCTGGGGGCTGACTCCGGCCTTATGGGCGCGGCCATTTATGCCCGGCGGCAGGCGGGAGGTAAGCCATGATTTACTGGGCGCCGCTGCTGCATTTTTACCAGCCTCCTACCCAGACCCCGGTCGTGCTCATGAAGGTTGCCAACGAATCGTACCGGGCGCTGATGGATGTCTTCGAGGCCTATCCCCATGCCAGGGCCACCTTCAATATCAACGGCGTACTGACCGAGATGCTCGGGCTGTACGGCTACAGCGATATACTGGGCCGCATGCGCAAGCTGGCTGAAGGCGGCCAGATAGAGTTCACCGGCTCGGGAAAATTCCACCCCATCCTCCCGCTCATCCCCAGGGAGGAGGTCGAGAGGCAGATACGGCTCAATATCGCCACCAACCGCCAGTATTTCGGCGACGCCTATAAGCCCAGAGGTTTCTTCCCACCTGAGATGTGTTATTCCCGGGAGATAGTGGAGCCTGTCATAGACTCCGGCCATGAATGGATCATTGTAAGCGGCATTGCCTGTAACGTGGGATGGCCCATGGATGTTATCCACAGGATAGATCATGTTGGAGATGGGCCGGCGGTATTTTTCAGGGACGACATACTGAGCAACAAGATCAGCTTCAAGGACCTGGACGGCAAGGGCTTCGTCGAACATTTGAAGGAACTGCACAAGGGCTCGGGTGACAGGTATGTGATAACCGCCATGGATGCCGAGACCTTCGGGCACCATATCCCGCACTGGGACAAGCTCTTCCTGTCACAGGTCTATGAGACGCTCATGCCCGCCGTCGATCCGCCGCACGTCATGCGCGAGCAAAAGCCTCCCGCCGACCAGCACCGCAGGATCTTCAGCTATGAGAAAACGCCCGACTCGGAGGAGATAAGGATAGTCACCATCAGCCAGTTGCTGGATATCTTCCCGCGCGGCGAGGCCGTAAGCCCCAGGCCGTCATCCTGGAGCACCTCCGGTGACGACATCAAGATGGGAAACTTTTATCCGTTGTGGCAGGATAAGGACAATCCCGTGCATCGCATGCAGTGGGAGCACCTCGATCTGACTATCAGCGTGGAGCATAAAGCCGCCGAGGTGGCCGACAGCCCGCTCAGCCTGCAGTTCGCCTCCACGGCCAGAACCATTCTGGATGCCGCCCTGCATAGCTGCCAGTTCTGGTGGGCCAGCAAGCGTCCCATGTGGAACATCAACATGATCTACCGCGGCCTGACCGAGCAGCGCGAGGTGCTGCTCAATGCCTACAAGGCCATTGCACTGAGCAACTGCAAGCCCGAAGTCAAAAAGGAATATTATTACCGCGTGGTGGCGGCCCGCAACATTTTTGACCGCATAACCGACCGCCTGTATACGGACGACTGAGCATGGTATTCGACCCGCTACTGCAACAAGGAGGGCCAAGCCTATGAGGTCACGGGAGCTGATCGGCAAAGAGGTGATTGACGCCAACGCCAAAATAATCGGCCCGGTCAAGGACGTCGAGCTCGACCTGAAAAAATGGGCCGTAACGGCCGTGATCGTCAAAGCAGGCTTCATCAAGAGGCTGACCATACTCACGGACGATATAGATAAGATAGGCGACAAGGTGGTACTTAAAATAGCCGTCGACAAAATAAAGAAGGCCTGAGATTTGAAAAAGATATCCCTCGGCCTGGCATTACATAATCATCAACCACTGGGTAACTTTTCCTGGGTCTTCGACGACGCCTATAAACGCGCCTATCTTCCCATGGTTGAGGAGCTGGGACGGCATCCCCTCATCCATGCCTCCCTGCACTACAGCGGGTGCCTGCTGGACTGGCTAACGGCAGAGCGCCCCGAGTTCATGATCATGCTCAAGGAGCTGGTCGACAGGGGGCAGGTCGAGATCATGGGCGGCGCCTACTACGAGCCCATCCTGCCGGCCATCCCCGACCCCGACAAGCACGGACAAATCCTCAAGATGAGCGCTTTCATAGAGAAGGAGTTCGAGGCCAGGCCGGGCGGCATGTGGCTGGCCGAGCGCGTCTGGGAGCCCTACCTGGCCAGGGTTTTATCCGAGGCCGGCATAGACTGGACCCTTATCGACGACACGGCTTTCAAGATGGTAGGCAAGGCCGACGATGAACTTTTCGGCTATTTCCTCACCGAGGAGCAGGGGCATTATCTCAAGGTATTCCCCATCCACAAATACCTGCGCTATTCCATACCCTGGCATGAGGTCGGCAGTATCATCGAGAACCTTAAAAGCCGAGCTTCCGAGGAAGGGGACAGGATAGCGGTCATGGGCGATGACGGCGAAAAATTCGGCATCTGGCCGGAGACCTATGAGCACTGCTGGGAAAAGGGCTGGGTCGACGATTTCTTCAAGGCCGTCGAGGACAACGGCGAATGGCTGTGCACCATAAAACTGGGCGAATATGTCGAAAGGTATCCCCCGGCGGGACGCATCTACCTGCCCTGCGCTTCCTATGACGAGATGCTGGAATGGTCGCTTCCACAGCAGCTTTCCTGGGAGTACTCGCATCTAAAACAGCGCCTGGAGGACGAAGGCCGGGCCGATGTGCTGCGCTATTTATACAGCGGGTTCTGGCGCAACTTCATGGTCAAGTATCCCGAGGTCAACCGCATGCACAAGAAGATGATGCTGGTGCACAACAAGGTGCACCGGGCGCGCACGATAAACGAGGAAGGCTGCGGGCTGGACTACCTGTGGCGCGGCCAATGCAACTGCTCCTACTGGCACGGCGTCTTCGGCGGCATCTACCTCACCGATATCCGGGCGGAAACTTACAGCAACCTCATCAAGGCGGAGAACTGCGCCGACGAGATCCTGTTGAAAAAGGACGGGGGCTGCAATTTATATATGGCGGACTATGACGGAGACGGGAAAGCGGAGGTGCTGTCCGACGGCCGGGAGTTCAACCTCTATATCAGTCCCAATGAGGGCGGCAGCATCATTGAATGGGACCTGCGCAAGAAAGATTTTAATCTCCTGAGCACCATGGGCCGCAGGCCCGAGGGCTACCATAAAGATCTATTGGCTAAACAGGGCGAGGCGGGCGATCAAACCGGCGGCAGCGGCATCAAGAGCATCCATGACCATGTCCGGGTAAAAAGCGAATACAAAGGCGGGCTTCCTGTCTATGATACCCTGCCCAGGTCGTCCCTCATCGACCGCTTTATCAGCGCCGAGGAGACGCCGGAAAGTTACGAGAAGAATACCTTTGTGGACACGGGGGATTTCTCCGGGCAGCCCTACGAGTGCAGCATAGACGCAGCGCCCGATTCCTGCATAAACTTGAAGCGGCGGGGCTATGTGCAGACCGGGATGGTCCTGACCGAGGTTATTCTGCAGAAGACCGTCACCCTGCTGGAGAGGGATGGCAAGCTGGATATCGTATACAAGTTCACCAATGCCGGGAAAACGACCCTCAATACCATCTACGGCAGCGAATGGAATATCAACCTGCTGGGCGGGGGCCACAATGAGAACGCCAGCTACGGGGTCGAAGGACGCGACGAGATCGGCGACACGCACCTGGATTCCCGCGGCGTCATTGAGCGTACCTGGCAGCTCAGCATGGCCAACACCCTGCTGGGCATTGAGATGCTGCTCAATCTGGACCGTCCGCTCAGCATCTGGCGCTATCCGGTGGAGAGCCTGTCCAACTCGGAGGGCGGCGTGGAGGAGGTCTACCAGTGCAGTTGCCTTTTGATCTTATTCCCGCTGCACCTGGAGGCAGGGCGGGATATCGGGTTCCAGTATAGCTGGAGCCTGGAAAAATAGGCTTGTCATTTTTCGGTGCATGGCTAATAATTGAAACCCGGAATTAAAAGATATGCCCGTAACCCCTCTCAGGGAACAGTACCTTCGCATCAAGCAGCGCTACCCGGAGGCCATCGTCTTTTTCCGACTGGGCGATTTCTACGAGACCTTCGACGATGACGCCCGGGTGACCTCGCGTGAGCTTGAGATCGTCTTGACATCGAGGGAGATGGGCAAGGGCATCAAGGTGCCGCTGGCCGGCATCCCCTACCATGCCCTCGATAATTATCTCTCCAAGCTCATCAACCGCGGCTACAAGGTGGCCATCTGCGAGCAGTTGACCGAGCCCGGCAAGGGTTTGGTCGAGAGGGATGTCATCAGGGTCGTCACGCCCGGGACGGTCATCGAGCCGGGCTTGCTTTCGGAGAAGAGCAATAACTACCTGGTGAGCGTCGTCATCCGCAAGGGCCAGGCCGGCATAGCCTACGTTGACATCACTACCGGGGAATTCGCCGCCGCGCAGGTACCTGCCGAGCTGGCCGCCGACGAGGTGGGGAGGCTCACCCCGGCCGAGCTCATCGTCCCCAAATCGGATGATTTCAATTATGACGGCCTGGCGCGCAATACCACGAAGCTGGACGATTATTACTTCGAGCCGGATACGGCCGAGCGTGTACTATTGGAACAGTTCCAGGTGGCCTCGCTGGAGGGCTACGGCTGCGCAGGCCTGCCCGCCGCGGTCAGCGCTGCCGGGGCCATTATCGGATACCTGCGTGAGAACCAGAAATCGGTGCTGGGCCTGCTGGACCGGCTTTCCACCTACTCGGTGCAGTCCTTCATGACGCTGGACATGCACACCGTGCGCAACCTGGAGCTTTTCAGCAGCTTGCGCTGGGGCGGCGCCGCCGGCTCCCTGCTTTCAGCTATCGATAAGACCAGGACGGCCATGGGCGGACGGCTTCTCAAGAAATGGGTGGGCCAGCCGCTCTTCGACCTCGGCAGCCTGGCTCAGCGCCAGCAGGCCGTCGAGTGGTTTTACCAGAAGGCCATGGTGCGTGGCACGGTCATTTCGCTGCTGGGGGATACGCCCGATATGGAGCGCATCATCAACCGGGTACGCAGCAACAATGCCTCGCCCCGCGACCTCATGGCCCTGAGGACGGGCCTGGAGAAGGTGGCCGACATTCAGATGGCACTGCTTCCCGCCAATGCCCCATCGGTTTTAAGCGAGCATTTGAAGCAATATCCCGATGTGGTCGAGCTGATTGCCAGGTCGATCGCCGACCAGCCCGCCGCCAACTTCGACCACGGCGGGGTCATCAGGAAGGGTTTTTCCGAGGAGCTGGATAAGACGCGCTCCATCGCCTCCGACGCAAGGCAGTTCCTGGCCGGGCTGGAGAAGCAGGAGCGGGAGCGGACGGGCATCAAGTCCCTCAAGGTTGGCTACAACCGGGTCTTCGGGTACTATATCGAGATTTCGACGGCCAACCTGGGCTCTGCGCCCTCCGACTACATCCGCAGGCAGACACTGGCCAATGGGGAACGGTTCTACACGCCGCAGTTGAAAGAATACGAATCGATGATATTGAACGCGCAGGAGAGGGTGGTGGAGCTGGAGAAGTCCCTCTTCGCCCAGGTATGCCGGCAGGTGGCCGAATCGGGCGAGAAGATACTCTCCTCGGCCAGGGCGCTGGCGCAGATCGACGTTTACTCCGGCCTGGCGGAGGTGGCCGTACGCAACAACTATGTCAAGCCGCAGCTCAACGATGGCGATGCCATCGTGATAAAGGGCGGCCGGCACCCGGTCGTGGAGCAGGCGCTGGGGTCCGGTGGCTTCGTGCCCAACGACATCCGCCTTTCTAAAGAAGACCAGCTTATCGTGTTGACCGGTCCCAACATGGCCGGGAAGTCCACCTATCTCAAGCAGGCGGCGCTCATCGTGCTTTTGGCGCAGATCGGCAGCTTCGTTCCCGCCGATGAAGCGGCGGTGGGCATAGTCGACCGCATCTTCACGCGCATCGGGGCGCAGGAGGACATTGCCGCCGGGCAATCGACCTTCATGGTGGAGATGATAGAGGTGGCCAATATCCTCAACAACGCCACGTCGAGGTCGCTGTTGATCCTTGACGAGGTCGGGCGCGGCACCAGCACCTATGACGGCCTTTCCATCGCCTGGGCCGTCATCGAGTATATCCACAACCATACCAGGCTGAGGTCCAGGACGCTGTTCGCCACGCACTATCATGAGCTAATCGAGCTGGCGGGCTTCCTGCCGCGGGTCAGGAACTACAACCTGGTGGTGGCGGAGGAGGAGGGCAAGGTCATTTTCCTGCGCAAGGTTATACCGGGCGGCGCCGATAAGAGCTACGGTATACATGTGGCACAGCTTGCGGGCCTGCCCAAGACGGTGATACACCGGGCGGAGGAGATTTTGCAGGAGCTTGAAAAGGAGCAGCTTGAGCGAAAAGAGGGTACCAAGAAGAAACCAGGCACGGCGCAGCCGCTTCAGCTTCCCATCTTCGGCCAGGGGTCGGCCATCGAAGAAGAGGTCAGGTCGCTGGATGTAGACTCCATGTCCCCCATCGAGGCCATCAACAAGCTTTACGAATTGAAGAAGAAGGCGGGGGATAGCCCACCAACGTGTTAGTGCCCACAGGTTGTGTAATTTGTCGAATTCGACACTGCATCATTGGGGGTCAAAATATGGACTCGATACGAACCGGAAGGCAAGGCACTCATTTCCGCCGGTAATGATATTTTTTGTGTACCGGCTGACGAAAAAGTGATACTCCATGTATAACTGTTTCCGCCGCCATTGGTTGATTCCCACGTGTAACTAACTGTGCCGGGGCCATTGGTAGTGATATTAGTGTAAAGGTTGAAACAACCGGTGGAGTTGGATGGCTCAGTATTGGCTGTGACACCGGTCACCGCGAATGGCGTTCCTGCTGGTGGGGTAGTCGCTGATGGTGGGGCTTGAACTATAACACAACTTGGGATGAGAATCAGTAGTAATAGTAGTGATAAAGAAAGAAAAACAAACCTTTTCAATTTAGTTACCTCCAAAAATATGTTGACTGCGATATCGATGCATACTTAATCCTGGTATTGTAATCACAATAATCTTCTCATGTGAGATATGGATTAGTAATATAATAAGAAGGCAGAAACTTGAATAGTTATGACATCTCGATGAAGTTGGGAAAGGAGCAGCTTGAACGTAGGGATGGCACTAAAAGGGAGCCTGCAGCTGCGCAGTCCTTACGCCTTCCCATCTTCGGCCAGGGGTCAGCGATCGAAGAAGAGGTCAGGTCGCTCGATATAGACTCCATGTCTCCCATCGAGGCCATAAACAAGCTCTACGAGCTTAAGAAAAAGGCGGGGGATGGGGGGTAGTACGGGTCGCTACTGATTGACTTACAGGTGTATTATATTAGGAAAAATCAAGGGGGACCAATTTACACCACTTTCGGGGACGCGAAAAATTCATCCAGGAGAAATAAACTTGTTCGAACAGACCTTCAAGAACGTTGACGACACCCTCCGTAAAGATGCCGGTTGCAGCAGTGAACTGGATTATGTGGAGCAAACATCATGGATTCTCTTCCTGAAATACCTGGATGATTTTGAGAAGGACAAGCAAACGGCGGCGCAGCTGGCGGGCAGGGCATATAAGGGCATCATCAGTGCTGAGTACCGTTGGGAAGCGTGGGCAGTACCCACAGACAGCAACGGCAAGTTAGATCACCATAGCGCTCTCACAGGCGATGACCTGAAAGACTTTGTTGACCTTAAACTGTTCCCCTATATGAAAAGATTCAAGACCGACGCCGTTGCTCCTGATACTATCGAGTACAAGATCGGCGAGATTTTCAGCGAGCTGAAAAACAAAATCCAGAGCGGCTACAACCTGCGCGAAGTCATTAACCTTATCAATGAACTTCGATTCGGATCCAATGCCGAAAAGCACGAGATGTCGCACTTATATGAAGACAAGATCAAAAACATGGGCAATGCGGGAAGAAACGGAGGCGAATATTATACGCCTCGCCCTCTTATCAAGGCTATCGTGAAGGTGGTTGCGCCCACTATTGGCAATAAGGTTTATGACGGTGCGCTCGGTTCGGCGGGCTTCCTTGCGGAGTCTTTTGAATACCTGAAAAACAGCAAGGAACTTACTACCAAAGATGCTGAAACCCTGCAAAAGAGCACCTTTTATGGTAAGGAAAAGAAATCGCTGGCTTACATCATCGGCATCATGAATATGATCCTGCATGGCATCGAAGCGCCCAACGTCGTGCATACCAACACGCTGGCCGAAAATCTGGCCGATATCCAGGAAAAAGACCGCTACGATATCGTCCTGGCCAATCCTCCTTTTGGCGGCAAGGAACGTGCCGAGGTGCAGCAGAACTTTCCTATCAAAACCGGCGAGACCGCTTTTCTATTCCTCCAGCATTTCATAAAGATTCTAAAAGCGGGAGGCCGGGCAGGCGTGGTGATCAAGAACACCTTCCTTTCCAATACGGACAATGCCTCCACCAGCCTGCGCAAGTTGCTGCTGGGAAGCTGCAATTTGCATACGGTTCTGGATTTGCCCGGTGGCGTTTTCGCCGGTGCGGGTGTTAAAACCGTGGTGCTCTTTTTTGAAAAAGGTGCGCCCACTCGAAAAGTCTGGTTCTACCAGCTCAACTTGGAACGGAATTTGGGAAAGACTAACCCGCTGAACGAAGCTGATCTTGTGGAGTTTGTTGAATTGCAGAAAACCAAAGCCGATTCGGAAAACTCCTGGTCGGTGAATGTGGCCGACGTGGATACAAACACGTGTGACCTGTCAGTGAAAAACCCGCATAAAAAAGACGAGACTAACTTGCGTGAGCCCCGGGAGATACTGGACGAGATGAAGCGGCTGGATGAGGAAAGCGCAGAAATCCTGAGTGCGATTGGGGAGCTTGTATGAAGAAGAATTGGGAAATTAAGAGGCTGGGAGATGTTTGTGATTATGACAAAATACCAAACAAGAATAGTAATTTACCTTACGTTGGTCTGGAACATATCGAATCTAATTCAGGTAAATTCATTGGTTCAACAAACCCAAAGAGCGTAAAAAGTTTAACTTTTCATTTTACTAATGAACATATTTTATACGGGCGATTGCGCCCCTATCTAAACAAGGTTTTATCACCAAGTTTTGAAGGACAGTGTTCAACGGAGATTTTTCCAATTAAACCAAAAACAAATTTAAGTAGAGGCTTTTTATTTCATTGGTTGCTTTCAAACGTAACGGTCAAGCGAATTAATGCAACTTGTACAGGCACAAGAATGCCTCGTGCTAATATGAATACAGTATTAGGATTTGAAATCCCAATTCCCCCACTCTCCGAACAACAGCGCATCGTCGCCATCCTGGATGAAGCCTTTGCAGCCATCGCCACGGCTAAAGAAAACACTGGAAAGAATCTGCAAAACGCTCGCGCTTTGTTTGAAAGCCACCTCCAATCCGTCTTCACCCAACGCGGCGAGGGGTGGGCGGAGAAGAGATTGGGTGACGTTTGCGATCTAATCGACTGTCTGCACAAGACGCCCACTTACATTGAGAGCGGTTTCCCAATGGTCAGAGTAACGGACATTAAGCCCGGGTTCTTAGACCTTTCGAATACGCGGCAGGTTGACGAAAAGACTTTCAATGAGTTCTCAAAGAAGCATACTCCAAAGGTAGGCGACATCGTGTTTTCACGCGTCGGCTCCTATGGAGTGTCATCGCTCGTAACTTCTGACGCGCCCTTTTGTCTCGGTCAGAATACCGTCTTCATTGTCCCGAAAATAAACTTTCGCTTGCTTTATTATTTTTTAAACAGTCTGATCGCAAAAACTCAATTCGACGAACTTATCGACGGCACTACTCAGCCGACAATCAGCTTAAGGAGTATACGAGAAGTTAGGTTCACTGTTCCTCCCTCCCACGACCACGAGAAGCTGATTGCATATCTTGATGTGGTTTCGTTAGAAACCCACCGCCTGGAAAGCCTCTACCAGCGCAAGAGCGCCGCACTAGACGAGTTGAAAAAGTCGCTGTTGCAAAAAGCCTTTAATGGGGAATTATCCGGAGAATAAAACCGTGACAAAGTGTCACGGTTTGAAAATGGAAGCGTTTAAACCATGTAAGGGGGGACAAATTGTCCCCTGGTTGCTTGAAGCATATTAAATAAGGACTTATAAAAATGATCAATTTTAAACGCAAGCTGAAAAACGAAGGGGTAAATGAACTGTACGAAATTATCGTGCAGTTGAAAAAGCGGCACAAGGATTCCGACAAGAGAGAATTACAGGGAGCTTAAACAGAATAAGGAGGCTGAATAAGCATGAACGAAGCGGAAACCAGGGCAGAATTGATCGACCCTAAGCTTAAAGAGAGCGGTTGGGGCGTGACCGAAGGCTCCAAAATACTGCGTGAATTCCAGATTACTGCAGGGAAGATACAGACCGGCGGCGGCCGCGCTAAACCGCTCATCGCCGACTATGTGCTGGTTTACCTGGGACGCAAACTGGCAACCATGGAAGCCAAGAGCGATGAGCGTGACGTGGGCGAAGGCGTAGCACAGGCCAAGAACTACGCCGAAAAAATGCACCTTGACTATACCTACGCCAGCAACGGCAAAGAGATTTATCAGATATGCATGCAGACCGGTGCAGAAGGGTTGATTGGGGCTTTCCCCACGCCGGATGACCTCTGGAAGAAGACCTTTGCCACCCAGAACTTGTGGCAGGATAAGTTTAACCAGGTACCCTTCGAGGATGTGGGCGGCACCAAGATTGCGCGCTATTATCAGGAAATCGCCGTGAACAATGCTATGGCCGCCATTGCGGAAGGAAAACAGCGGATCCTGCTTACTATGGCAACCGGCACGGGGAAAACCTTCATTGCCTTTCAGATTGCCTGGAAGCTGTTTCAGACCCGCTGGAACCTGAAACGCGATGGTTCACGCCGGCCCCGCATCCTATTTCTTGCAGACAGGAATATTCTGGCTGACCAGGCTTTCAATGCCTTCTCAGCATTCCCTGAAGACGCACTGGTACGCATCAAGCCGGGTGAGATCAGCAAAAAAGGAAAGGTGCCTACCAATGGCAGTATTTTCTTTACCATCTTCCAGACATTTATGAGCGGCAAGGATAACCAGCCTTATTTTGGACAGTATCCGCCCGACTATTTTGATTTTGTTATCATCGATGAATGTCACCGCGGCGGCGCCAACGACGAAGGCAACTGGCGCGGTATCATGGAATATTTTTCTCCGGCAGTCCAGCTTGGTTTAACCGCAACACCCAAGCGGTTAGAAAATGCCGATACATATAAGTATTTTGGTGATCCGGTATACATTTATTCCCTCAAAGAAGGCATCAACGATGGTTTCCTGACGCCGTTCAAGGTAAAGCGTATCCAGACCACGCTTGACGACTATATCTATACCTCTGATGATCATATCATTGAAGGAGAAGTTGAAGAAGGCAAAATCTATACAGAGCCGGATTTTAATAGAATCATCGAAATTAAAGAGCGCGAAGCCAAGCGCGTGAAGATATTTCTCTCCGAAGTCGATCAGAGCGAAAAAAGCATTATCTTCTGCGCCACACAAGATCATGCGCTGGCAGTCAGGGATTTAATCAACCAGAACAAGAAAAGCAAGGAACCTAATTACTGCGTGCGTGTTACAGCCAACGATGGCGCTTTGGGCGATCAGTATTTGGAAGAATTCAGGGATAATGAAAAGACCATCCCCACCATCCTGACCACTTCACAGAAGCTGTCTACCGGCGTGGACGCCCGCAATATCCGAAATATCGTGCTGATGCGGCCCATCAATTCCATGATCGAGTTCAAGCAGATCATTGGCCGCGGGACACGGCTGTTTGATGGTAAAGAGTATTTCACTATCTATGATTTCGTGAACGCCTATCATCATTTCGCCGATCCTGAATGGGATGGAGAGCCGATTACCCCAGAACCCACACAGTCAACAAAAACAACTACAAAATGGAAAGAACCAGGAGAGTCGTATAATGGCTCACCCGAAACAGGCGAAATAGATAAATTTAAAAAGGTGAAAATCAAGCTGCGTGACGGTAAAGAGCGCGAGATACAACATATAATATCCACGTCATTCTGGAGCCCGAACGGGAAACCCATTTCAGCAGAAGAATTCTTACAAAACCTATTTGGCACATTGCCGGAATTTTTCAAAAGCGAAGATGAGTTGCGTAGAATTTGGTCTGACCCCGTTACCCGCAAGGCACTACTCGAAAAACTGGGCGCTGCCGGCTATGGCAGGGATATACTGACCACAATACAAAGAATAATAGATGCTGAAAAAAGCGACCTGTATGACGTGCTCGAATATATATCTTTCGCTGTAAAACCGATCACCCGCGAAAGGAGGGTGGCCAGGGCACAATCCCATATATTCGCTCAAATGAACTATCAACAGAAAGAGTTCCTGGAATTTGTACTATCTAAATATATTGAAACTGGCGTCGAGGAGCTTGACCAGGAAAAACTGCCCGACCTTCTAACACTAAAATATCACGCACTCGACGATGCTAAAAGAATACTGGGTGGCGTTGAAAACATCCGCAATATTTTTATTGGTTTTCAGAAATATCTGTATATGGGCACAGCTGCATAATCTTTTAGGTTGTGATTTCCGGCTACTGAATAGAAACGGGTAGTGTCCCAATATGCGACTTAAATAGCGGGACTTACTAATTCTTGTGCAGCAGAGGCGTCCCGTGTCCGAAGACCTAATCCGGGGTAATACTCGCCTATCGGGATGCCGACCCCGTGCCGGGACTGGCAAAGGCGGGCCTGCCCAAAACGGTGATACACCGGGCGGAGGAGATATTGCAGGAGCTCGAAAAGGAGCAGCTTGAGCGAAAAGAGGGTACCAAGAAGAAACCAGGCACGGCGCAGCCGCTTCAGCTCCCCATCTTCGGCCACGGGTCAGCCATCGAAGAAGAGGTCAGGTCACTGGATATAGACTCCATGTCGCCCATCGAAGCCATCAACAAGCTCTACGAGCTGAAGAAGAAGGTGGGGGATGGGGGGTAGGAAGATTTGCCCTTATATCAAGTTGTACAGCGTGCCTATCTGGTGCTGTACTCAAGCAATAACCCAATTCAAGTATTGAATTTATCTGCTTTGGCTGTGCGCTAGCCTTTCCGCTACCATCCGTAAACTCCCCAATGTCCCACCCCTACCCATAGTAATGTTCTGGTTTATCCTTTAAAAGCTGAGCAAAATGAATTAACATTGTTTATGCCTCATTCGCATATCAAGAGCATGGACGACTTTTGGGACAGGCTGTGGCAAACTGGTGGAGTAAGGCTGAAGGATAATGAGCCATCATTCACAACACGGATTGAAGCATGCCGGAAGCTGAACTTACCCTTTGGTAAGTGCTGTGCTGAGAGCATTCCGCTACTAACGGGTAGATTTGATGCGTTTGTAGATTTGCTTGAGGCGCTGCATGAAGTTCGATACTATTGGAAGCGGCTAAGTGAAGTAACGAGGTTGTTTGGAGCAGCTGACCAGATAAGAACAAACGTGATCAAGGTAGAGCCGCCTATTAACGAAAATGAATGGTTCATATATCACCTTGACTACTGGTGGCAGGTAACGTTTAGTTTGTTTGAGAGATTCAATAAATTTCTTATTCAGCTAGACAGACGGTTAGATGCACCGCAGAACGCGGAGGTGAGGGCATATTTAAAAGAAGCTAGCCATGCAGCTCAAAAGACCAGAGACTTGTTTGGCAAGGGCAGACACCCAATTGCTCATCATAGTTCGCAGGGCATTCAAGGGCTTAAAGCAGATCATGTATGGGAAACAGAAATTGTGCTAGGTATCGTGGATGATAAGGTAGCGAAGTACGATGAGGCTTTCATGCTTCACAGGGATTTTTATGAGGAACGTATCACCGAGTACACTCCTATGTTTCGAGACCTTCTAGATATGATCTTTTCCGAGCTATTACTCAGAGTGCCTTTCGACAAAATTAAGTAGTACGCTGCATCCTTGGACGCTGCCGCTCCCCGCGACGCTCCCGCTGTGAGGTACAGACTAGAGTGGCTTACGATGGATCAAGGGAGGCCGTTGGGCAGAAATGGTTTAATCCGATATCCCCTCAGATGGGTTTTACGTTCGGCTCAGCTTTACGAAACCGCTGCTCTACCACTGAGCTACGCTGGCGACTTCGTTTTACGCATGACACGTACGCCCATTTTGCAATTTGTGTCTCCCGATTCTGTTTGTCCGAAGTAAAAACAGGGAGTTTGCTTATAAAAACCCTCATCGTGAATAGCACATGAGTATTCACCCTTAGTCCTTCCCCGCAAGTGTAAACATTTTTCCCCGGCTGGTTTAAATACCGCATTTCCCTTTACGAAGCCGAGAGAAGGGTCTTTCATAACGACAGCACCATACACAAAACAACAGTGACCACAACGAAGACATATCATTTCCATTAATCCTTTTAATGCCTCAGATAATAAAGGCAATTGCGGCCTTACATGGTGGCGACAATCAGTGTAATCGTGGAGTACCTTGATTTCTAAGCCCTTCCTGACATTCCGGCTTACATGGGTTTGGTGCCCACGCTTTGCAATCCGAGGGCTTAAAGGGATTTATACTGCAATACGTCATACGGCTATTCTCCACGTGTGAAAGAAAGACGCAGGCTCCATCTTGATGACGGAGTATAAAGCTTTCTGTCCCGCCCCAGCGATGATCTGTATATCTATCTAAAAACTCATCCCGGCTAATAGTCAGACCATCAGCAATCTGCTGTTCGTCTCCCCTGGTTAAGAGAGCCTGGTATTTGCTGCAACAGACATCGCAGCGCAAACAGGGAAAGGAGGTGACCTTTCGTTTAGCCACCTTTCCCTTAATAGTTACGGTATCGAACTCACTATCTTTGATCATTTTCCCATCGACAAAAGCAATATGCTGAACAATCAGACCAATAACCTGGCTGGTTGCCGGTGTGTTCCAGTTGGTATTAGCGGTACTAGAATTTTTTCTTAGGTCCTGAATTATCCGCTTGTTTGGTGCCTGCCGGTGGCTTGGCTGGTGCCGCTTTCTTAGGTTTTTTGTCGTTCTTTCTGCCTTTGCTTCCCATATTTTGCCTCCTGATTAAATTTGCTTCTACAGGCATTATAACAAGTATGCCAGTAATACAAGATATTTACTATTGTTTTTCACAGGCTGAATTGTTCCAATTCCCGCCACTGCTCGTATGCCCCAGCATGGTCATTGATCAATATCCTTAGTTTCTTTTTTCCTGACGCTCCCCGTGACGCTTCCGCTTAAACACACACATACCTAACGCATCGAGGAAGGACTTGCATAGGGCATGATGATTTGAAATGGTGGGCGATACTGGATTTGAACCAGTGACCCCCTGTGTGTAAGACAGATGCTCCAACCGCTGAGCTAATCATCCTGGTTGGTACGCATGGAGGGATTCGAATTCACGGCCTCCCAAAGAGCCGCGTACGGCCGATATGTCGAGGAGATTGCTACAGGACTCCGAGAGGCCTATTGACAGCCCAGTGCTATCGACCTACTATTAGCAGCAACAGCGATGAGGGTCAGAGTGCATCATCGCCGGTTAAAATAAGAAATCCCATTTAATTAAGGAGGCGCGACGTGAGCAAGGTGCTGGTTACGGGCTCTACCGGCTTCATCGGCGGCCATATCGTTAAGGCTAATCTCGCCAGGGGGAATTCCGTGCGTGCTTTCGTACTGCCGGGCGACCCGGGAGAGAAATCGCTCAAAGACCGCGGCGTGGAGGTAGTGAACGGCGATATACGCGACTATGCCAAAGTGCGTGAGGCGGCGGATGGACGGGAAATCATCTTTCACTGTGCGGCCATCGTCACCGACTGGGCGCCGAAAAAACTCTTCCGGGAAGTGACCGTCGGGGGCGCTGAGAACGTGGCCAGGGCCGCAACGGACGTGAAAGTGAAGCGGCTGGTGGACATGAGCACCTGCGACGTTTTCGGCACGGATGAGTCGATCGTGATGGACGAGACGCTGCCGCTGAAATACTGGGGCGAGCCCTATCCGGACTCGAAGATAGACTCGGAGAAGATCATGTGGCGCTACCACAAGGAGCAGGGCCTGCCCGTGACCATGGTCTACCCGCTGTGGGTCTTCGGCGAGGGCGACCAGACCTTCGTGCCCCTGCTGGCCGACGCCATCGTCAAGAAAGATATGATCTTCTGGCGGAAAAACGCCATCGTCTGGCCCACTTACATCGACAACCTGGTCGACCTGCTGATGCTGATCTCGGAGGACGAGCGGGCGGTAGGCAACGGTTACCTGGTGCACGACGGCGAGAATACCACGCTGGAGGAGTTCTGCGACGGCATAGCGGCCGCGCTGAACGTGCCCCCCATACGCACGTATATCCCTTACTGGTCCGCCATGGCGGCGGCCAGGGTGATGGAGTTTATCTGGCGGGTGGGGCGCATTCAAAAGCGGCCCCTGCTGACCACTTACACGGTGACCAACCTGGGGTCGAGGTTCCGTTTCAGCATCGAAAAGGCGGAGCGTGAGCTGGGATGGAAGCCCAAGATCAGCTATAAAGAGGGTTTCCAACGGACCATGGAATGGCTGAAAACCCTGGACGTCGCATCGCTCAAGCAAAAATAGGGGGGAGTTAAATGAAAGATTATAACGGCAAAATAGTTTACATAACGGGTGGTTCTTCGGGCATCGGCCTGGCTACGGCCAAAATGCTGGCGCAAAAGGGCGCCCACGTCGCCATCTTTGCCCGCAGGCAACAGGTGCTGGAAGATGCAATCAAGGAGATTAGCGCCTGCGGCAGCAACGCGGACCAAAAGTTCTACTATGATTTACTCGACGTATCCATGCATGAGGACGTCGATAAAGTCCTGCAAAAGGCTGTGTCCGAATTCGGCGTTCCCGACGTGCTGATAAACTGCGCAGGCAGGGCCAAACCGCTCTATTTCGCTGAAATACCCTACGCACAATTCGACGAGACGATCAAAATCGATCTATACGGCGTCTGGAACACGTGTGCTTTCCTGGTGCCGCTGATGAAAAAGCGCGGAGGATACATTGTGAACGTGTCCTCCATGTGCGGGTTCATCGGTGTATTCGGCTATAGCGACTATTCGGCGGCCAAGTTCGGCGTTCTGGGGTTCTCGGAAGCGCTGCGCAGCGAGGTTAAACCGCTGGGCATAACCGTGTCGGTGCTATGCCCTCCGGATACGGACACGCCCGGTTTCGCTGAGGAGAATAAGACCAAGCCGCCGGAGACCAAAGCGGTAGAGGGGACTGCCGGCATCATGAAGCCGGAAGAGGTGGCCAGCGCCCTGATCAAGGGTATGGGCAAAGGGGAGTTCATGATCATACCCGGCACGGAAAGTAAATTTACCTACGTGATGAAGCGCCTTTTCCCTTGGCTGGTGGATATGGTGATGGACGGGCAGATCCGCACGGTGCAGAAAAATAAGGCCAAATAATACCAGGGGGTGTCCGTATTTAAGCGGCCTCCCCCGGACGGGTATCCCGTATAAATAAAGCTATAGCGAAGGCTACCAGCATCAGGGCCGCCAGCATGACCAGCGGTATGACAAACTGGCCGGTGGAGGAGTGCAGCCACTCCACGGTAGGTACCAGTATCACCGCCGCTCCATTGCCCAGAAGCTGCAGATAGCCGACCGATACACCGGCATATTTGGACCCGGTCAGCTCGGCCGACATGGTGTACATGATGGGCAGAGAGGAGAGAAGGAAAAATCCCAGCACTATGCCGTTGATCATATTGCCGGTATAACCCTGGACAAATATGATGGCTGTTATACAGACGGCCCCTACCAGCGCCGCCAGCAGCAGGAAAGGCTTCCTGTGCCTGATCTTATCCGAGATCAGGGGGATAACGAAGCAGCCGATCAGGCCGGCGAAAATCAGCGCCGCCGATACGTCGCCCACATCGATCAGGGCGATGCCGTGCATTTCATTCAGTATCTTCTCCAGCCAGGTCGCCAGGCCGTTGAAAACGCCGATGCCCACCAGCGCCACAAAACCCAGCAGGAGGAAATTCCTGTTCTTGAGGATGACCCCCATGCCGCCCCATTCAACCTCCGACTGGTCCTGCTCCGGCGCCCGCGCAGGCGTCAGCGGACGGGACTTGATCAAAAAGATGAAGGTCAGCATACCGATCAGTCCGGCAATGCCATAGATCCACAGCATCTGACTATACCCCAAATTCTGCACCAGCAGCGGGGTCAGTCCCAGCGCCGCCATCATGCCTACGAAGAGAGCCAGAGAACCCAGCCCCACCGCAGTCGCCTCCTCTTTGGGCGAGAACCACACGGTTGCCAGCTTGGTTACTCCATTCATGATGAAGGGCTGGCCGATGGATATGCCGCCCTGGGCGATCAGCAGCATCACGAACGATGCAGGGCTGACTATGCGCAGCAGCGCAAACAGGCCGAGGAAGATTGCGCCTATGCCGACGCCCCATTTAAAGCCGATCTTGTCGATGACGATCCCTGCCGGGATGGTAAGTATCACCTGTATCAGCGGGAAAATCAGGGTAAGCCACTGAACGTCGCTGGCGGGTATCTTGAGCAGGTCTTCAATGTAGGTATCGATAGCGGCAAAATTGAGCCAGTATAGCTGTGTCAGCGCCGCCACATACATGTAGATGCCCAGGACAAGCCAGCGGTAGCTGTAAACCTTGTATTGCTGCTCCGCGGTCAACCTCCTTTATATATAGATATCCCTGCACACAAGGACCAGGTAATTATTGAAGCCAGACACACATTGACTGCGCATATACGAAATGGGATTCCCCATTTTAACCGGCGATGATGCAGCCCGACCCTCATCGCCGTTGCGGATAATAGTACGTTGACAGACAAATGCTGTCAACGCACTATTAACGGCTAGAAAATGGCGCAGGGTGGAATATCGTTTTACTTGAATATGGGCTTGCCGAGGGGCAGCGTGAGTTTCCCGGTCAGGTATAACATGAACACCGCCGTGCCCACATAGAGGTTGAGCACCCCCGTTACCAGCAACATCCAGCCGCTTGCGTTGGCCCAGATATTGATGATTGAACCGCCTATGCCTGGCTGTATGCCCGGCTGTCCCAGGAAATTCCATACAGTCAACGCCACCACGGCCAGGGTGATAAACCAGATCATGGCGCTTATCAGCCAGCTCAACCTCCCGCCGAGATAACCCAATATGGCAATGAAGATAATCAGCGGTATGTTGAAGTAACCCTCAACCAGTACGGGGATTTGCGCGGTGCCAAGTATCCCCAGGACGGGGGCGCCCAGCGGCAATCCCACAAACTTGGTGAGCAGGGACATCCAGTTCGCCGAGCCGAAGAAAATAGCGCCGATCAACAGGTTGACGGTAGCGCCGTATAGCTCGTTGTTGCGGTACTGTATGATGCTGCAAACGATCAATACAAAGCTGATGCCGCAGAACCAGGGTATCATCAATACCGAATCCACTGCAGGTACCAGGCCGGCCAGCAGAGCACCCAAACCGAATACGCCCACAGCCTGCGCATACAACGCTGCGGGAGTTGGATTTGCCCATGAATTCTGTTCGCTCATTACATACAACCTCCCAAATAAAATAGTCGCTCGAACCTGAAAGCTGGAAACGCGTGCTGCGGCCTACGCTAACACTGCCGCCTGTGTCACATGCCCGTACCTCCCTTTACATTTCACCGGGGATGCGAGCGTTAGGAGCAATGCAGGATCAACAACCGAGCGCTCGCCCTAAATTTTATGGCTATGTTATTACCAGTTTGAAATATTGTCAAGGCTGAAGTACCGTCAGCCAATTCCCTTTGTCTAAATCCTATAAATCTGTAACAAATTCGGGCCGGATTTTATAACTATTTAATTTACTTCAGCGCAACATATATAAAGAATATGTTCAGATAGCAGAGGCCCAGGATATCAGCAAGGTCTTCGAAGGGTTCATTAAGTCTGATGCGCCGTTTGACAAGTGGTTTCGAGACAAGATACTCGTTGAAGTTCACGAAATGGATTTTTCCAAGCCGCTGCCGATGAATGAATTGATGCTGGATTTCAAGGCCTAGAATAAAGAATGGTTCTGTACTAAAGCCTGCTTTTCAGCACCTAACAGATTATTATGGGGCTTAATTCTCCGGACGTTTCTGAGATAACGGATGGCATAAATAGCTATATTGAAGAGCTAAATAAGTACAATATTAGAATGAAAGCGCTACAATAATTGATACGTTAAACCTATAATTTTTATTATGGGTGAACATTCATCCCGATGTTAATTCACAGTGACAAATATTTACTCCCCTATCGATCCAGTGCCATCGACATACCGGAGAGCCTTAGGGTGCTGAAGAGAAAGCGAATAACAGCAGGAGGATTGAAATGATTCCGACAATCATCGTTAAGGCGGATTTGTGTTCCAAATGCGCCATGTGTGTTCAAGAGTGTCCGGGGAGACTTTTTATCCAAGTATCCAAAGATTCCGTTCCTGAAGCTCATGATTTGGAATTCTGTAATTCTTGCGGTCATTGTGCAGCTATTTGCCCCAAAGAAGCGATTGTTCACTCGGGATTTCCCCAGGACTATTTACAACCAGTTAATCAAAAGAACTTACCGTCTCAGGAAGGGGTATTGGAACTATTAAGGACACGAAGGTCAACACGGGTCTTTCAGGATAGACCTGTCGAAAAACAGCAAATTGAGCGGATCATAGATGCGGCACGATTTGCCCCAACTGCTCATAATACGCAGACGACAGGGTATATTGTCGTGCAGGACAAGAAAACGTTAGAGGAAATGAAACGGATTACCGCGAATCTGATCTCCAGTTCGATAGCCAAGGCGCGTAATCCATTGATGAAGCCCATGGTTTCAATGAGCCTAGGGAAGCATTCCGGAGCTTTTTTTAGAAGTATTCCTCAGATGAAAAGACTGATTGCTGCAGTTAAGAGTGGCACGGACCGAATTTTGCGCAACGCCCCGGCTTTGATAATCTTCCACGCGGATGAGCGGTCTGCTATGGCGGATATTAACGCCCAGTTAGCCATTCAGAATGCGGCTTTAATGGCCTATTCATTGGGATTGGGTAGCTTCTACACTGGATATATATTGGCTGCCTGCCAGCGTGACAAGTCAATCTGCCGTTTGATCAATCTTCCCGAAAACCATAAGGTTTACGGTGGTCTAGCCATAGGCTATCCCAAATTTGAATTTAAGAAATGGATAGAGAGGAAGACCCCTGAGGTTTCTTGGCTGTAGAACCGGTTAACGGATTGATGTTGGTTAAATCTTTTTTCCTGCCCGTGTTTTGATTGAGCTTACTGGTAAGCATATATTCAATTGTTATAGGTGTTAATTCTCTGGACGTTTCAGCACTACTTATGATTCCAGTGTTCTTATAGCGGACAGGCTATTACCCAAAACTAGCAGTATTACATAAAAAGTGCTATATTCTTAGCTTCATGAAAGATAAGGTTATTGAGATCAAGCAGGGGACGGTGACTTCGCCCAACGGGTTCCTGGCGGGCGCAGTCGAAGCCGGCATCAAGTATAAAGGACGCCTCGACGTGGGCGTGCTTTATTCGGAAGAGCCGTGCTCAGCCGCCGCCGTCTTCACAGTCAACAAGGTCAAGGCCGCCCCTATCCTGGTCAGTATGAAACATATCACGAAGAGCAAGGCCAGGGCCGTGGTAGTCAACTCGGGATGCGCCAATGCCTGCACCGGTGAGAAGGGGCTCAAGGACGCCGCAGAGATGGCCGCCCTCACGGCCTCCAGGCTGGGCATCAAGCCGGACCAGGTGCTGCCCGCCAGCACGGGCGTCATAGGCACCCACCTGCCCATGGCACGCTTCAAGGCTGGCATCGAGAAAATAGAGCTTGCCGGAAACGGCGGGCATAAGCTGGCACGCGCCATCATGACCACCGATACCAGACCGAAGGAAATGGCAGTCCGGGTGACGGACGGCGCCGGGCAGTACGTCATAGGCGGCATAGCCAAGGGCTCCGGCATGATTCATCCCGACATGGCCACGCTGCTGGGATTCCTGGCTACCGACGCAAAAGTAGAGCCCGAATTTTTAAGCAAAGCCCTCAAGGCTGCCGTCAACGACAGCTTCAACATGATAACAGTGGACGGTGATACCAGCACCAACGACATGGTCTCCATCCTGGCCAACGGCGCCGCCGGCAATATGAAGATAAATGATAAGAACGGCAGGACCTTCCAGGAAGCCCTCAACCACGTATGCCGCTTCCTGGCCTGCAGCATCGCAGCCGACGGCGAAGGCGCCGATAAGCTGATTGAGGTCTGCATCGAAGGCGCCCAAAATACCTTGGAAGCCAGGAAGATAGCCAAGACCATCGCCGGGTCGCCGCTGGTGAAAGCCGCTGTCCATGGCAACGACCCCAACTGGGGACGCATCGTGGCGGCCCTGGGCAGGAGCGGCGCCGCCATGATCGAAGAGCGCCTGGAAGTCTACCTGCAGGACGAGCCGGTCATGCGCAAAGGCGCCCCGCTGCCCTTCGAAAAGGACAAGCTCAGCCGCAGGCTGAAGACGGACATCGTGAAAATCAGGGTCTGTTTGAATATCGCCGGTGGAAAAGCCACGGCCTGGGGATGCGACCTCTCGCAAGAGTATGTTACTATAAATAGCGATTATACTACTTAACCCTCCCCGGAATTACTGATGCTAGGATCGAAAATCGTAGTCGTAAAAATCGGCGGCAGCACGCTCGGCCAGCATGACACCACCCTGGAAGACCTTGTCGCACTTCAAAAAAGAAAGTTTTCTATCGTGGTCGTCCACGGCGGCGGCAACGCCGTCACGGACTGGCTGACCAGGCTGAATATCCCCACGCGCTTCACCCAGGGACTGCGCGTCACCGACCTCAACACGCTGAAAGTGGTCACGGCCGTGCTGGCCGGACTTGTGAATAAAGAACTCGTATCAGAGATAAACCGCCTGGGCGGCAAGGCCATCGGGCTGAGCGGCGTGGACGGCTCCATAGCCCAGGGCAAGATGAAAAGCCGCGAGCTGGGGCTGACGGCCGGGGAGCTGACCATCGACGCACACCTGCTGAAGGTCCTGCTCAACAGCGGCTATATGCCGGTGGTAGCACCCATCTGCATGAACTGCGCACTGACCGGACATGAGGACTCGAACATGCTGAACGTCAACGGCGATACCATCGCCGCACAGATAGCGGCCGCCCTGCAGGCGCGCAAGCTGATATTCCTCACCGACGTGCCGGGCATCTACGACAACTCCAAGCAGGTGGTAAACCAGATGGACGCCAATATGGCCAAGTCCATGATTGAGAACGGCACGGCCACCGGTGGCATGATCGCCAAGCTGGAGGCCAGCCTGATCGCTTCACAAAAGGTATCCCTCACCCGCATCATCGACGGGCGCATCGACCATGCGCTGCTGGATGAAATCGAAGGAAGGGGGAACGGTACGACCATTGTCAACTAAGAAAGACTGGCAAGCAATCGAAAAAAAAGTCTTTATGCAGGTATTCAAACGCATACCTGTGACGCTGGTGCGCGGCAAGGGCACCAAAGTCTGGGACGACGAGGGCAGGGAATACCTGGACTTCGTGGCCGGCCTGGCCGTGGTCAGCCTGGGCCATTGCCACCCGGTGCTGGTTAAAGCGCTTAATAAGCAGGCCAAAACCCTCACGCAGACGTCCAATATTTATTACACCATTCCACAGCTTCAACTGTGCGAGCTGCTGGTCAAGACGAGCTGCCTGGACCGCGCCTTTATCGCCAATAGCGGGACCGAGGCCGTAGAGGGCGCCATCAAGCTGGCCCGCCGCTACGGCAAGGTCAAGCTGGACGGCGCCTACGAGATAATCACGGTGGCCAATTCCTTTCACGGCAGGACGCTGGCAGCCACCGCCGCCACCGCCCAGCTCAGCTTCCAGGAGCCCTTTACCCCGCTGCCCAGCGGCTTCATCAACGCGGCCTTCAATGACATCGAGGCCATCAAGGCCGCCACTACCAAGCTGACCTGCGCCGTGATGCTGGAGCCCATCCAGGGCGAGGGCGGCGTCAACGTGCCCGACGACGACTATCTTAAAAAAGTTCGGGCATGGTGCGATGAGAAAGGCCTTTTGCTGATACTGGATGAGATACAGACCGGCGTCGGGCGCACCGGAACCATGTATGCTTATGAGCAGTACGGCGTCGAGCCGGACATCATGACCGTGGCCAAGGGCATGGGAAGCGGCATACCCATAGGGGCCTTTCTGGCCAAGGAAGGTGCCTGCGTATTCAAGCCGGGGGAGCACGGCTCGACCTACGGCGGTAACCCGCTGATGTGCGCCGCCGCTTTCGCCGTGCTGGAATATATCGTTAAGAATGATATCCCGGCCCACGCCGCCAAAATGGGGCAATATTTATGCGACGGCCTGAACAGGCTGGCGCAGAAATATAATGTTATAACCGAGGTGAGGGGCAAGGGCCTGCTGCTGGCGATGAAATTCAGGGAGGAGATCGCCGAGCCGGTGGGCATGGCCTGCCTGGAGCGCGGGCTGCTGGTCAACCGGGTCAAGCCCGATGCGCTGAGGTTCATGCCGCCCCTGACGGTGTCACCCAAAGAAATCGATAAGGCGCTGGATATACTGGACAGCGTGTTAAAGGAGAGACAATAAAGATCATGGCTAAAAGAGAGAAGGTAGTCCTGGCTTACAGCGGCGGGCTGGATACTTCGGTCGCTATCCAATGGCTGGCCGATAAATACCATATGGATGTGATAACGCTGTGCGTGAATATAGGCGGCGTGACCGACGTGGAGGGCATCAGGAAGAAGGCCCTCAAGCTGGGCGCCGTCAAGTCCTTCGCCGTGGACGCCAAAGAGGAGTTCATTAAGGATTACGTCTTCCCGGCCATAAAAGCAGATGCTCTGTACGAGGGCCAGTACCCGCTGGCTACGGCACTGGGCCGTCCCTTAATGGCCAAGTGGCTGGTGGAAACGGCGCATAAAGAGGGCGCTACTACCGTGGCGCACGGCTCGACCGGCAAGGGCAACGACCAGGTGAGGTTCGACGTCAGCGTGTTCGCGCTGGGCCCCGAGCTGAAGATCGTGGCCCCGGCCCGCGAGTGGGGCATGACCCGCGAGGAGACCATTGAGTACGCCCAGAAACACAAGATACCCGTGCCGTTGAAGAAGTCCAAGCCCTATTCCATCGATGAAAATTCCTGGGGACGCGCCATCGAGTGCGGTGTGCTGGAGGACCCCTGGCTCGAGCCTCCCGAGGATATCTATGAGTGGACCAAGTCGCCCTCCGATGCCCCGGCCAGGCCGGAGTATATCGAGCTGGGCTTTGAGAAGGGCCTGCCCGTAAGTTTAAACGGCAAGCGTATGGACGGGTTGACGCTGATAGATAAATTAAATGTAATAGCCGGGCGCAACGGCATCGGCCGCATCGACCACATCGAGAGCCGCCTGGTGGGCATCAAGAGCAGGGAGACCTACGAGGCCCCGGCGGCGCACGTGATTCTCAAGGCGCACCTGGCGCTGGAATATATGACCATGACCCGGCACCAGTTGAGGTTCAAGGAGATGGTGGCGCGCGAGTATTCCGACCTGGTTTATAACGGCCTGTGGTTCTCGGCGCACCGCGAGGACCTGGATGCCTATATCAACAGCTCGCAGCGCTTCGTGACCGGCTCCATCAGGGCCAAGCTGTCCAGGGGCAACTGCATCATCGTGGGCAGAAAATCGCCCTACTCGCTCTACAGCTATAAGCTGGCCACCTACGATAAAGAGGACGTCTTCGACCAGAGCGACGCCGTGGGCTTCATCCGGCTGTGGGGACTGCCCCTCAAGATTCAGGCGCAGGAGCAGACGGCTAAAACGGCGAAGGCTAAACTCGCTAAGAGCAAGAGATCAATCACGTAACAGCGCTGTGAAAGGAGGAGATGGGAATGGATACCTCGAGTTTGGTGGTCTGGCTAATGGGCGAAGTGCTGATCGCCGTCGGGTTACCTCTATTTTTTGCAGCGAGTATAAATGATGGCTATTAAGAAAGAGGTCAGGTTACGAGGCCGATTCAAGCAGGAGATCAACAGTAAGGTACAGCGCTACCTGGCGTCCATCCCCTTCGATTGGCGTCTCTACAGGCATGATATCGAGGGCAGCCTGGCGCATGCCGAGATGCTGGCCCGCCAGAAGATCATAACCCAGGCCGAGTTCAAGAAGATCGAAAGCGGCCTGCTCTCCATCCGTGATGAGATAGACAGCGGCGATTTCCAGTTCAAGCACGAGCTGGAAGACATCCACATGAATATTGAGAGCCGCCTGTTCGAGAAGATCGGCGATACGGCCGGCAGGCTGCATACGGCGCGCTCACGCAATGACCAGGTGGCCCTGGATATGCGCCTCTTCGCACGTGAAGCCTCCTGGCAGGTGATAAAGACCCTGCAAAACTTCAACATGCAGTTAGTTGATATGGCGGAGAAAAACATCCGGGCGGTGATGCCGGGCTATACGCACCTTCAGCATGCGCAGCCGGTGCTCTTCTCACATTACATCATGGCCTATTTCCACATGTTCAGCCGGGATATCCAGAGGTTCGAGGACTGCCTGAAGAGGATAAATGTCATGCCGCTGGGCAGCGGCGCACTGGCGGGTGTGCCCTACCCGGTGGACCGCGAGTTCGTGGCCGGGAAGCTGGGGTTCGACTCCGTGAGCGCCAACAGCATGGACTCGGTATCGGACCGTGACTTCATCATCGAGTTCGAGTCGGCCGCCGCCGTGACCATGATGCACCTTTCCAGGCTGGCCGAGGAAGTTATTTTGTGGTCGTCACGCGAGTTCGGCTTCATCGAAGTCGGCGACGCTTACTCAACCAGCAGCAGCATGATGCCGCAGAAGAAGAACCCCGACGCCGCCGAGCTGGCCAGGGGCAAGACCGGACGCGTCTACGGCAACCTGATGGGCATGCTGACCGTGATGAAAGGCCTGCCGCACGCCTACAACCGCGACCTCCAGGAGGACAAGGAAGGCTTTTTCGACACTTACGATACGCTGATCTCCAGCCTGGAAGTGATGTCGGGCCTGATAGGCTCGATAACCATCAACAAGGCCAGGATGAAATCGGTCATGCAGAGTTATATACTGGCTACCGACCTGGCCGATTACCTGGTGCACAAGCACGTGCCATTCCGCGAGGCTCACAGCGCCGTAGCCCGGCTGGTGGCCTACGCCATGGATGCCAAAAAGGAGCTGAATGAACTCAGCCTGGCGGAATACAGGAAGTTCTCCAAGCTTTTCGATAAAGACATATTTGAGGTCACCCTGGATAAGTCCCTGGAGGCCAGGGCATCGCAGGGAGGCACGGCCACCGAGCAGGTCAGGCACAGCATTGCCGAAGCCAGGAAGAGCATAAGGAAATATGCCGCGTAAGAAGATCAAGATAGCGCCCTCGATATTGTCAGCCGACTTCAGCTGCCTGGGGCAGCAGGTCAAAGAGGCCGTCAAAGCGGGCGCCGACTATATCCACGTGGACGTGATGGACGGGCACTTCGTGCCCAATATCTCCATCGGCATCCCCGTGGTCGAAGCCCTGCGCAGGACCACCAAAATACCGCTGGATGTGCACCTTATGATCGAGAAGCCGGAGCTTTACCTGGAGAAGTTTGCGCAGGCCGGCGCAGACATCCTGACGGTGCACGTGGAGGCCTGCAACCACCTGGACAGCACGGTCAAGACCATCAAGAAGCTGGGGCTTAAGGCAGGCGTATCGCTCAATCCGGCCACGCCGCTGACGGCCATCGACGAGATCTTGCCGCTGGCCGACCTGATACTGGTGATGACGGTCAACCCGGGGTTCGGAGGCCAGGAGTTCATCGTGAGCATGGTGGACAAGATAGCCAGGTTGAGGAAGATATTTTATAATAGGAAAATCAAGGCGGAACTGGAGGTTGATGGCGGCATAACAGCCGTGACGGCGCCTGCAGTTACCAGAGCAGGAGCGGACGTGCTGGTAGCAGGTTCAGCGATTTTCAACGCGAAACTTGGTATCGGCGCGGCTATGAAAGAATTGCGGAAATCCGTATGTTAACGGGGTACCTTGTTCCTGGTCCTGATGCACCTGGAACACAGGTTGGCACGGTAGGCCTTCCCATCGATCGTAATAGTCGTAGGTTGAACGTTCGGAAGCCATACCCTGCGGGTATGCTGCTTGGAATGGCTGATCCTGTTTCCGAAACGCAGGGTTTTTCCACACATATCACATTTGATTGCCAATTTAGAACCTCTTTTGTTTGATTAGTTTACCGGTAATTAACAACAATGGTATATAATACCACAATCGTTTTGATGTTTAAAGGAGACCGATGAAGCAAACAAATTCCTGGAATGGCAAAGACTTGAGAGACATGTTTGCCGCAGGAAGCAACTGGTTGGAAAAAAGTGTTGCAGAGATCAATGCCATCAATGTCTTTCCTGTGCCCGACGGCGATACCGGCACCAATATGCTGCTGACGCTGCGGTCTGTGATTGAGGAGGCCGACAGGGCCGCCGACACCACTACATCTGTCATGTCCAAGGCCATGTCGCACGGGGCACTATTGGGCGCACGCGGCAACTCGGGCGTCATACTGTCGCAGGTTTTCCGCGGCTTCTCCAAGGGGTTCGATGGCAAAGACAATTTTACGGGCGGTGATTGGGCCAAAGCCTTTGAGCAGGCTGCCAAAACAGCGCGCGAGGGCCTTTCCAACCCGGTGGAGGGGACCATTCTAACAGTCATCCACGACTCTGCTGTCATGGCCAAACAATATGCCGAGAAAAATCCTGAGGACCTGATAGGGATAATGGAAGCCGCAGTTAAAGAGGCCAGGGAATCCGTAGCCCGCACCCCGACCCTGCTGCCGGTGCTGATGGAAGCGGGCGTGGTGGATGCCGGGGGAGAGGGACTTTATATTTTGCTGGACGGCGCCCTGCGGTTCCTCAAGGGTGAGCTGGAAGACCTTCAGTTCCGCAAGCCGCAGATGGTAAGCGCCAATATAACCGCCACCAGGAATATCGGTGTGACCGCCGCCGAGGAAGAGGAAGCCTACGGCTACTGCACCAACTTCCTGCTGGAAGGCGATACGCTGGACCCGGAGAAGATAAAAAAGAAGCTGGAAGGCAGGGGACTGTCCCTGGTCGTGGCCGGCGACGAGACAAACGTGCGCGTGCATATTCATACCTACGACCCCGGCAGCATACTGGCCTATGCCACCACGCTGGGTACCCTGCACCAGATACAGATACAGAACATGGACGACCAGCATGTGGGGTTCAAGGAGATGCAGCGTCAGAAGGCTTTGCCGGCAGATATCGCCGTGATAGCCGTGGCCTTCGGCGAGGGCATGACCAAGGTCTTCGAAAGCCTGGGCGCCATCGTAGTGAAGGGCGGTCAGACCATGAACCCCAGCGTAAAGGAGATACTGGAGGCCGTGGAATCCGTCGATGCGCAGAAGATCATTTTATTGCCCAACAATAAAAATATCATTTTGACTGCCACGCGCATCAGGGAGCTGACGCAGAAGGCGGTAGAGGTCATACCCAGCAGGACCCTGCCGCAGGGCGTGACGGCGCTGCTGACCTTCAACTATGAGAACACGCTGGAAGAGAACATCCAGTCTATGAGCGAGGCCATCAAGGGTGTCAAGTCGGTGGAGATCACCACGGCGGCGCGCTCCACCCAGTTGCACGGCATGAAGATCAAGCAGGGGCAGGCCATTGCCATCATCGACGATACCGACCTGGTAGCCTGCGCGGACGATGTCACCGAGGTGCTCATGTCCAGCCTGAATACGGCAGGCGTTGACTCAGCGGAGCTGGTGACGCTTTATTACGGCGCGGACATCAAGCCCGAGCAGGCCGAGGTCGTGACCAACAAACTCAAGGAGAAATACCCGGGCAAACAAATAGAGATGGTTAGCGGTGGGCAACCGCACTATTTTTATATAGTGTCACTGGAATAAGGGTTGAGGAGGAATTAGCCATGGTTAAAATCGTTACCGACAGCACTGCAGATATACCGGCGGATGTAGTCAAGAAACTCGGCATTAGTATCGTCCCCCTCAATGTCATCTTCGGCACCGAGAGCTACCGCGACGGCGTGGATATCACGCCGGACCAATTCTACCACAGGCTGGTGGAATCGAAGATACATCCCACCACCTCGGCCCAGTCGCCCGGCTATTTCTCGGAGCTTTTCACTAAACTGTCCCATGAGACGGATGAGATACTGACTATCGTACTCTCCAGCAAGCTGAGCGCCACCTTTGAGAGCGCCACGCAGGCCAAGGCCCTGGTGGGCGATATCTGCAAAATCGAAGTGGTCGATTCACTGGAGACCTGCGGCGGCCTGGGCCTTCCCGTCATTAAGGCTGCTGAAGCCGCCCTGGCCGGCGCCAAGCTGGCGGACCTGACGGCACAGGCCAATGACTGGTGCTCGAGGGCGCATGCCTACATGGTCTTCGACACGCTGGAATACCTGCGTAAAGGCGGCAGGATCGGCCATGCCCAGGCCCTGCTGGGAGGACTTTTGAAAATAACCCCGGTGCTCTCGCTGCGGGAAGGCATCGTAACCCCGGTGCAGCGCACGCGCAGCCGGGTGCAGTCCATGGATGCGCTGATAAACCTGGTAAAAAGCGCCAATTCAATTGAAAGCCTGATGCTGGAGGATGCTACGACTCCGGAGGACCTGGAGGCGCTGGCAGGCAGGATGGCCGATCTATATCCCAAGGAAAAAACTTATCGAAGCACGGTCAGTCCCGTGATAGGCACGCATGTCGGGCCCCATGTGCTGGCCGCCTGTTTCATCGAGGGCAAATGATATGGCAGTTAAAATCGTTACCGACAGCGGCAGCGATATACCTAAAGAAGTAGCTGAAGAGCTGGGGATTACCATCGTGCCCCTCTACGTCAGGTTCGGGGATGTGAGCTACCGCGACGGGGTCGACATACAGCCCGACAAGTTCTTCGAAATGCTCAAACAGGACTCGGTGTTCCCCACCACGTCGACCGCTTCACCCGGCGATTTCGCCGAAGTTTATAAGAAGCTGTGTCCCGGCAGCGACGGCATAATATCCATCCATCTTTCCAGCAAGGTCAGCGCCACCTTCGAAGCTGCTTTGAGGGGCAGGCAGCTGGTGCAGGATATGAAGTGCCCCATTGAAGTGGTCGATTCCCGCCTGGTCACCATCGCGCTCGGCCTGCTGGGCATGGCCGCCGCCAGGGCCGCGCAGGCCGGAAAGGATATGCATGAGGTAAGGGAGCAAATCAACCAGTTGATACCGGCCATACAGGCTTACGGGGTGCTGGATACCCTGAAATATATTGCCAAAGGCGGGCGCCTGGGCCCGGCTGTGAGTAAGTTAGGCTCCGTGCTGCCCGTTAAACCCATACTGAACATTAAAGACGGGGTGATAGCCCCGGTGGGCCTGGCCCGCACCCGGGCTAAGGGCATAGAAAGCCTGCTGGACCGTATAAGGTCCGTGCGCAATGTCGAGGAAGTCGGCATTTCTCACAGCACCAGCGAGGACGAGCTGGGCTCGTTCATCGAGAAGCTCAAGGCCATCCTGCCTAATATCAAGCCGCCCACCATAAGCAAACTGGGCCCGGCGCTGGGAGCACACGGCGGACCCGGCGCCATCCTGGTTGCTATGCGGCAGGAGTTGGGCAAGACGGATGCAGATTTGGGGGCAGGTAAAAAACAGATGTCTTTGCCGTCAATGCAATCTATTAGAGATGGGATAATGCAGCACCTGCCCAAAGACACAGGACACCCCTTTATTTATCAGTCTCAAGCCGCACAAGTGTGACAAATGACTGCGCCCGCGCCCGGTAAGCCTGCATTTTTAGCCGTTATCCTGAAACTCGAGACCAACAACGGATACAGCGACCGGGCCGTCATAGGCGGTCTGGATAAATTCCTGCAAAAGTGGGCGGCCGAAGACCTTCCGCACAAAAGCTCCTCTCCTTACCTTGCCCGTTTGAGGTCGCTGCTTCTCGACGGTCCGGGCTATGCAGCTAAGAGCAGCGCCGAGAGGCAGGAATGGGTGCAGGAGGTGCTCGCTGAACTGGATAAGAAGGAGGGCCAGGGAAAGCGGAAGGAGGAGGTAAAAAGCCCTCCCAGGATAACCAGGCAGACCCCAAACCCGGTGCAGAAAACCTCTACGCCAGGCCTTGCGCTGGATACGCCTGTAACGGCCATTAAGGGAGTCGGCGAGAACATTTCCCGCAGGCTTTCCAAACTGGGCGTCGACCGGATCAGGGATCTGCTCTACTACTTCCCGCGGCGGTTCCTGGATTTCAGCAGCAAGCGGACTATCTCAATGCTGGAGCTGGGCAAGGAACAGACCATATTTGCCAATGTCTGGGAGGCGCGAGTCATCATGCTCGGGCGCCGTATGAGGAGCAGCGAGGCCATTCTGGGAGACGAGACCGGAAATATAAGGGCGATATGGTTCAACCAGCCCTGGCTGGCCAAGCAACTCAAGACCAACTCGCGCATCGCTGTCAGCGGCAAGGTCAGTGAATATCAATATGAGAAACTATTCGAAAATCCCGAATGGGAATATATAGAGGAAAAGGAGCTGATGCATACGGGCAGGCTGGTGCCTGTCTATCCCCTGACGCAGGGACTGTACCCCCGGCAGGTCAGGGCCATCGTAAAAACCGCACTGGATGCCTGCGCCGGCGGCCTGCCGGACTTTCTGCCGGCGGCCATACGGGAACGTTGCGGGCTGATAAGTTTAAACCAGGCCATACTCAAAGCGCATTACCCCGCCGATTATGCCGACCAAAACCTGGCCAGGCAGAGGCTGGCCTTCGACGAGCTTTTCATGCTCCAACTCGGCGTGCTCAGCAAAAAGAAGGAATGGCAGGAGGACCAGCCGGGACATAAATTCACCATCGATGATGAGAAGCTAAACCGCTTTATCTCCAAGCTGCCCTTCAAGCTGACGGCGGCTCAGTCGAAGGTGGTCAATGAAATCTGCGGCGACCTGCGCAGAGAGGTGCCCATGTCCCGCCTGATGCAGGGCGATGTGGGCAGCGGAAAGACGGTGGTGGCGACACTGGCCCTGCTGGAAGCCATTGAGAACGGCTACCAGGGGGCGCTGATGGCGCCCACCGAGATTCTGGCCGAGCAACATTTCTCCACCCTGTTCAAGCTGCTCTCGGCTATGGGGACGGACTGTTGCCGGGAGGCCAACGTCTATACTTTCAAAGGCGTCTTCCCCTTCGACCTGAATATTTCTCTGCTTACGGGCAGCCTGAGCCTCAAAGACAAGAAGGCCACCCACGAGAAAATAAAGCAGGGCGAGGTCAACCTGGTGATAGGGACGCATGCCTTGATTCAGAAGGCGGTGAAATTCAAGAACCTGGGCCTGGTAATCATCGATGAACAGCACAGGTTCGGCGTCCTGCAGCGCTCGACCTTGAGGCAGAAGGGCTTCAACCCGCATCTGCTGGTGATGACCGCCACTCCCATCCCCCGGACACTGGCGCTGACGCTCTACGGCGACCTGGATATATCGACCATCGACGAGATGCCGGCCGGGCGGCAGGTCATCAAGACCCGCTGGCTCAAGCCCGGCGACCGGGAGCGTGCCTATAATTTTATCCGCAAGCAGGTGCTGGAGGGCAGGCAGGCCTTTATCATCTGCCCGCTCATCGAAGAGTCCGAAAACCTCGAGGTCAAGGCGGCTGTGGCCGAATACGAGCGGCTCTCCCGTGACATATTCCCCGACCTCAGGCTGGGGCTGCTGCACGGCAAGCTGAAGCCGGCTGAGAAGGAAGAGGTCATGCACAGCTTCAAAGAGGGAAAGCTGGACGTGTTGATCTCCACTTCAGTGGTTGAGGTGGGCATCGACGTGCCCAACGCCACGGTCATGCTGGTGGAAGCAGCAGACCGCTTCGGCCTGTCGCAACTTCACCAGTTCCGCGGCAGGGTCGGGCGTGGAGAAAAGCAGAGCTACTGCATTCTTCTCTCGGAGAACCCTTCGGAATACGGGCAGGAGCGTCTCAAGGCCATTGAGGAGATAAACGACGGGTTCCTGCTGGCAGAGAAGGACCTGGAGCTGCGCGGCCCGGGCGAGTTCTTCGGCACGCGGCAGAGCGGACTGCCTGACTTGAAGATGGCCCGGCTGTCCGATACCAAAATATTAGAGACAGCCCGCCGTGAGGCACGCATTTTATTCGAGCAAGACCCGGATATGAAGCAGGCGGAGCATGTCCTGCTCGTCAGGGAATACGATAGAATCTGGCATAAAACGGTGGAAAACAATTAAAATAGTGCTTTCTTGTTTATTTAATGTAAGAAAAGGTTTAAAATCTTCAGGTTCTTACGCGAGGTAGCATATGTCGTTCAGAAAACAGCTTGCCGACACACTGGAAAAAGCCTTCATCAAGGCCAAGGAGAAAGGCCTGATGGGCGATGCCAACCTGCCCGAGATCACCATTGAGAGGCCGGCCAAGCCTGAACACGGGGATTTCGCCAGCAGTCTTCCCCTGAAGCTGGCCCGCCTGACGGGCATGAAGCCCATGGATATCGCCGAAACGCTCATCCAGAATATTTCGGTGCCCAAGGATGTCGAGAAGATAACGCCGGCCAAGCCCGGCTTCATCAACTTCACAGTGAGCAAGGAATGGTTGAACAAACAGGTGGACGTCATATGCAAGGAGGGCGAGGCCTACGGCAACGTTAAGCTCGGCAGCCAGAAGGTGCAGATCGAATTCGTCAGCGGCAACCCTACCGGCCCGCTGCACGTGGGGCACGGCCGGGGAGCGGTGCTGGGCAGCACGCTGGCCCATGTATTGAAAGCTGCGGGCTACAAGGTTTTCACCGAGTACTACGTCAATGATGCCGGCAGCCAGCTCGAAGCCTTCCACCAGTCGCTTTTCGCACGCTATCAGCAAGCACTGGGCAAGGAGGCCGAGATACCGGGCAACGGCTACCACGGTAACTACATGGTCGACTTGGCTAAAAAGATAGTTGAAACGTACAAGGACAAGTTCCTGCAGATGCCGCTGCAAAAGGGCATAGCCGAAATCGGCAAGATCGGCATCGAGATAGTCATGGGCATGATAAAAGAGGACCTCAAGATACTGGGGGTGGAGTTCAACGAGTGGTTCAGTGAGCAAAGCCTTTTCAAGAGCGGCCAGTTCGACAAGACCATGAAGATGCTCAAGGACGGTAAATACATAGCGGAGCGTGAGAACGCCACCTGGTTCACCTCATCGACCATGGGGGATGACAGGGATAACGTCTTGATCAGGAGCGACGGCACGCCGACCTATTTTGCCTCCGATATCGCCTATCATTACAACAAGTTCGTTGCGCGTAAATTCGACAATGTTATCGATATCTGGGGCGCCGATCACCAGGGCCATGTATCGCGCATGAAGGTGGTCATGAATGCACTGGGGCTCGATCCTGAAAGACTGGAGATCATTATTTGTCAGCTTGTAACGCTGCGCCGCGGGCAGGAGGTGGTCAAAATCTCCAAGCGCAGCGGCGATATCATCTCGCTGCGTGAGGTGATGGACGAGGTGGGGGCGGACGCCTGCCGCTTCGTCTTCTTGTCACGCTCGGCCGACAGCCAGATGGACTTCGACCTGGAGCTGGCCATTAAACAGTCGGCGGACAACCCGGTTTACTACGTGCAGTATGCCCATGCACGCATAGCCAGCATACTCAAGAACGCCGCCGAAAAATGCCTGGACTATGAGGGCGGCAGGGTCACGCTGCTGACTTCGGAGCCGGAATTGACCCTGATTCGCCAGATGGTGCGCATATCCGAAGTCATAGAGACGGTAGCCACCACGCATGAGCCGCATCACCTGCCTTTTTATGCACAGGAGCTGGCGACGGTCTTCCATTCTTTCTATAAGCAGTGCAGGGTGATCGCCGATGATGCCGACATGACCTGCGCCCGGCTCAAGCTGGTAAAGGCGGCACAGATAGTGCTGGCCCGCACGCTGCACCTGATGGGCATGACGGCGCCCGACAGCATGTAACAGCCCCGGAAGCACGTGAAAATTTGAAGCTGGCTTGTATTTTATGATAAACTCTTGCGCCTGACCATGAAACAGAGAGTATTTTCCGGCGCCCGTCCAACGGGCCGGCAGCACATAGGCAATTACATAGGGGCCATCGAGAACTATGTTAAGCTGCAAGAAAAGTTCGACTGCATTTATTGCATAGTCGATATACACGCGCTCACTACCATCGAGAGCACCTCCGAGCTGCAGCAGAACATCTTTGAGATGACGCTCGACTGGCTGGCGGCGGGCATCGATCCGAAAAAGTCCATCATCTTCGTGCAGTCCCACGTCCCCGAGGTCACCGAGCTGTTCACCTACCTTGGGATGGTCACGCCTTTGGGGTGGCTTTTACGGGTGCCGACCTTTAAAGAGAAGGCCAGGATGCAGCCGGAGAACATCAACTACGGGCTGGTCGGCTACCCCGTTTTAATGGCCGCCGACATCGTATTGTATAAGACCAACGTCGTGCCGGTGGGCGAGGACCAATTGCCCCACCTGGAGATGACCCGCGAGATAGTGCGCAGGTTCAATTTCCTCTTCGGCGAGACTTTCCCCGAACCGAAGGCCAAGCTGACCAACTATCCGCTGGTGCTGGGGCTGGACGGAGTGCAGAAGATGGGCAAGTCCTACGGCAACCATATCGAGCTGGCTGCTACTCCCGAGGAGACGCTGGCAAGGGTGAAAACCGCCGTCACCGACCCGGCCAGGCAGCGACGCCATGACAAGGGCCATCCGGAAATATGCAATGTCTTCAGCCTTCATAAGTTTTTCAATATAGACAGGACACAGGAAATCGAGGTGCAGTGCAGGTCGGCCGAGATCGGCTGCGTTGACTGCAAAAAGCTGCTGGCCGAGGGAATTAACCATGCGCTTAAAGATTTCCGCGCCCGCAGGGCTGTACTGGCCAAAGATCCCGACCATATCCATGACATCCTGAAAGACGGCGCCAAACGCGCTCAGCGGATAGCCGCGGAAACCCTTCACGAAGTTAAGACGAAGATGGGCCTTATCCGGAATGCCTGATCGAAATCCGGCAGCTCTCCCTCAATCCGTCCACCAGGAATCCGCCTATGCAGTAGCCAGGTATGCCGCTGTCGAAGCGGGCAAAATACTCAAGGGACGCTTCGGCATGCATCACGACATGCAGGTCAAGGGTAAAAGGAACCTGGTCACGGAAGCCGACCTGCTGTCTGAAAAGAGAATCATTGCCATCATCCTTGAGGAATTTCCCGGCCACGGCATATTGTCCGAGGAGGCCGGCTCCTGTAAGAAGGGCGGCGAATACACCTGGATCATCGATCCGCTGGACGGCACTAACAACTATTATTTTGGCATCCCCTTCTTCGGCGTCAATATTGCGCTGGTGAGGAAAGGCGAGGTCGTGCTGGGCCTTACCTATGACCCAATGAGACATGAAATGTTCCGTGCCGAGAAGGGGAAGGGCGCTTTTTTAAACCGCAAGAAAATTCACGTTTCAAAGCTGTCCTCGCTGGATGGGGCGGCGCTGGGCGTGGATCTGGGTTACAATGCTGAGCGCAGCCTTGAACTCCTGGCGCTGGTGGAAAAGATGTGGCCCCATGTACATTGTCTAAGGCTGATGGGCTCTTCAGCGCTGGGGCTGGCTTATGTGGCGGCCGGCAGGCTGAGCCTGTATTTTCACAAGTATGTTTATCCCTGGGATATAGCCAGCGGCCTTCTGCTGGTGCGAGAGGGTGGCGGGGACGTGATTACCTTCGAAGGCAGGGCCACGAAAACGCAGGATAAAGAGATAATCGCTGCCAATCCGTCCATGTTGCAAAGCTTCAGGGAATCGCTAAAAAAGAGCTGAGCTACTTGCGGTGTTTGGAGATGAATCTCCCCATGCGTTTTAGAGCTTCCTCTATCTCCGGCAGGGAAGTTGCGTAGCAACAGCGGAGGTATCCCTCTCCGGCATTGCCGAAAACCGATCCGGGCACCACTGCCACCTTCTCCTCTTTAAGCAATCCCTCGGCGAATTCCTCAGAGGTCATGCCGGTCGATTTGATGGATGGGAAGGCATAGAATGCGCCCTTCGGCTCGAAGCAGGAAAGCCCCAGGTCCCTGAACCCCTTGACCATTACGCGTCTGCGCCGGTTATATTCAGCCAGCATATCTTCGACTTCCTGGTTATTGCTTTCCTTGAGCGCTTCGATCGCCGCGATCTGTCCCATGATGGGCGCGCACATCATAGTGTACTGGTGCACCTTGAGCATGGCCTCGATAAAATCGGGATTGGCGGCGGTATAGCCGACGCGCCATCCCGTCATAGCGAAAGTCTTGGAGAACCCGCCGATCAATATAGTGCGCTCCCTCATGCTGGGCAGGGTCGCCATGCAGATATGCTCTACGCCATAAACCAGGCGTGCGTATATCTCGTCGGAGATGACTATCAGATCGTGCTTGACGGCCAGCTCGGCGATCTGCATGAGGATGTCCCGGGGCATGACTGCGCCCGTCGGATTGGAGGGGTAACTCAATAAGATGGCCTTGGTCTTGGGCGTCAACTTCTTCTTGATATCTTCGGGCATGATCTCGAAGTTGTTTTTTTCATAGGTAGGGACGGGCACCGGTACGCCGCCGGCCAGCGAGACGCACACAGGGTAGGCAACATAGTGCGGATCGGTCATGATGACCTCGTCTCCCGGGTCGATGGTAGCCCTGCATGCCAGGTCGAGTGCTTCACTGCAGCCGGTGGTGACCAGTATCTCCAGGTGGGGATCGTACTCGATGCCGTAGAAGTCCTTATGATATTTGGAGAGGGCCTCCCGCAATTCGATCATGCCGCGGTTGGAGGTGTACATGGTGAAGCCCTTTTCAATGGCGAAGATGCCGGCTTCCCTCATGGGCCAGGGCGTGACAAAATCGGGTTCACCCACACCCAGCGAGATAGCACCTTCCATGGATGAAAGCAGGTCGAAATATTTCCGAATGCCGGAAGGCGAGATCTCCCTGGCTTTCCTCGATATATAGTTGCGGTGTATTTCTGTCTGTTTCAAATGACACCTCCTTGCAGAAGCACGGGAGGGAAAATTAAGCTACCAGCCCCTGGCGCCTGGGTTCCTCGTCATCCTCCAGGATCACGCCGTCTTCCTTGTATTTTTTCAGTATGAAATGTGTAATCGTACCCTGGACAGTCTCCATGGGTGCCAGCTTTTCGGAGACGAATAAGGCGATTTCCTGCATGGTCTTGCCTGCTGTCAGGATAGCCAGGTCGTAGGTTCCTGAGGCCAGGAAAACGGACTTAGCTTGCGGGAAGCGGTAGATGCGCTCGGCAATGGCTCCGAAACCAACATCCCTTTGCGGCACCACTTTCACCTCGACCAGTGCCCAGACCTGCTCTTCGCCCACCTTGCTCCAGTTGATAACGGTTTTATATTTGACAATGACGCCTTCCTTTTCAGCCTTTTTGATTATTTTTTGCACCTCGGCAACAGGGACCCCGGTCATATCGGCTATCTGGGCCACTGAAAGCCTGGCATCTTTTTCAAGTGCCTGAAGGACTAATTTTTCGTTCTCCATATCTCGCCTCGCATACCTTTTTATCGGGTAATCCAAATTATAACAAAATATATAAAGTAAATCGTGTTTATGGTTGCCGCGCTAAATTGGCGGCTTTGACGGTTAAGCCAGGGCAGGTTTTTTAGTGTGCCAGGGAGTCGCCTGCTCATAGGCATAGGCCACGCGCAGCAGCATCTCCTCGGAGAAGTGCTTGCCGATGATCTGCATGCCCACCGGAAGGCCATCCACGAAGCCCGCCGGGATAGAGATAGCCGGCACACCGGCTATATTGATGGGCAGGGTGCACACGTCGCTCAGGTACATCTGCACCGGGTCGTCGACCTTCTCGCCTATTTTAAAGGCCACGGTTGGGGAGACGGGAGTAACGAGCACGTCGTACTGGCCGAAAGCTTTCTCGAAGTCCCGCTTGATCAGGGTGCGAACCTTTTGCGCCTTCAAATAATACGCATCGTAATATCCGGCGGAGAGGGCGTAGGTGCCCAGCATGATCCTTCTCTTTACCTCGTCCCCGAAGCCGTACTGCTTGGTCTTTTCCATGGCCTCCCACATATTGGTGGTATCGCGGTAGGAAAAACCGTATTTCACGCCGTCATAGCGGGCCAGGTTGGCTGAAGCCTCTGAGGGCGCCAGGATGTAGTAGGCGGCCAGGCCATATTCCGTATTGGGCAGCGAAACATTACGGTCGACCTTGGCCCCAAGCTCTTCCATCTTATTTATGGCTGCCTCGATCGCCTGGCGCACCGCCGGCTGCATCCCCTCGACAAAATATTCACGCGGAATGCCGATGCGGACATTCTTTATATTGGCTTTCAAAGCTTTGGTGTAGTCCGGGACTTCGTAGGGGACAGTGGTGGAGTCCCTCTTGTCATGGCCCGAAATCGTATTCATGACCAGTGCGCAGTCGGTTACGTCCTTGGTGATGGGGCCTATCTGGTCCAGCGAGCTGGCGAATGCTACCAGCCCGTAACGGCTTACCCTTCCATAGGTCGGCTTGAGGCCGACCACTCCGCACAGTCCGGCTGGCTGACGTATGCTGCCGCCGGTATCCGAACCAAGGGAGTATATGGCCTCATCACTGGCCGTGCCGGCGGCCGAGCCGCCGCTGCTGCCTCCCGGCACGCAGTCCAGGTTCCAGGGGTTATGCGTAACAAAGAAAGCCGAGTTCTCGGTGGAAGACCCCATGGCGAACTCATCCATATTCGTCTTGCCCACTATCACATAACCGTCGGCCTTCAGTTTTTCGATGACGTTGGCGTCATAGGGTGGCACGAAGTTCTCCAGCATCTTGGAGGAGCAGGTGGTGCGGATGCCTTTGGTGCATATGACATCCTTTATTAATGCAGGCACTCCGGTCAGGTGCTTGATATTTCCTGCAGCGATGGCCTTGTCGGCGGCCTTAGCATACTGGCGTGCCTGCTCGTCGGTGATGGTGACACAGGCGCGGACCTTGCCCTCGACCTTATGCAAGTGCTCGAGGACGGCCTCCGTCAGTTCGACGGAAGAGACCTTTTTTTCTTTGAGGAGCTTATGTGCCTCATGGATGGTAATCTTATGCAGGTCGCTCATGGGCTACTCCAGTACTGCGTTGACCTTGAATGACCCGTCTTCCTGTCCAGGGGCGTTGGCCAGTACATCGGAAGGAGGCAGGGAAGGGGTGGGTTCATCCGGCCTGTACACGTTTTCCAGGTTTATGGACTGGGCCGTGGGCGGCAGGTCGGTGGTATCGACCTGTTTCAGTATCTCGAAATTCTCCATGATATTTGAGAGTTGAGTTCTGAACTTCTCAACCTCATCATCGCTGATGCCCAGCCGGGCCAGCAAGGCTATATGTCTGACTTCATCTGCGCTTAAATTCATATCTTTAACCCCGGCTTTATATCATGACTTTATATTCAAAATAGCCTGCACATTATATCACAATGGGGCTTGCCGGCATGAGCCGTCTGACTGGCATTTATTGACGAGGGAAGCTTTAAGTACAACCTCTTGTATCGAAATGCGATTAATAGCCTTTTGGCTCACGAAGTTTATACCCGCGTTACTTTTCCACGGTGGCTGGGATTGCCACAATAGAGGCTGATTGAATGGGCAATGGCGGTATTTTTCAGATTTTGAGACTGCAGCCAGGCACAGGCTGCAGTTCTGCGCGCAGAAAAGCAGAGTGCCGGATATAAGGACAGCCAAAGGGGAAAGATATGAAGAAACTCAATTCAATAATCAGGTCCGTATTTAAATTCTTCTTCCGCTCGTTGAAGGGCAAGCTGATAGTCTTTGCCCTGCTGGTTGGCATTATTCCGGCGATGACCATAGGAGCCATCAGCTATTTCATATCCGGCGACAGCATGAAGAATGCCGCAGTGGAGAAATTACAGGTTGCCAACACGCTCACTAATCAACGCCTGATTGCCTTTTTTGATTCGCTGTCACAGCAGGTTGCCCTCGCTTCTGCGGAAGGCCTGGTATCCGATGCCGTTGTTGCCTATGAAGACGCTTATAACGCGGACGGAAAAACACTGGGCGCCAATTGGTCGGCTGCAGATTCGAAGTACGGCAAGGGGATTGCCGGCTTGAAAGAGGCCCACGGCTACCAAGACATTTTGCTGGTCGGCAGCTTCGGCGATGTGGTTTATAAAACGACTAAGTCCCCCGAGCTGGGCAAGAACTTGCTGGAAGGTACCTTGCAAAGAAGCCCGGCGAGCCAATGCATGTTAAGCAGCTATACGTCTATAGGAATCTCCGATTTTGAGCCATACGGGCCGGCCAATAACCAGCCTTGTGGCTTTGTCGGCTCCCCCATCAAAGATAAGGACGGGAAGCTGGTTGGGATATTCATGATTGAGATACCCTATCAGCAGATCAATGCCATAACGCAGAACTCCACCGGCATGGGTAAAACCGGCGAGACCTACGTTGTCGGCGACGATAAAAAGATGAGGTCCGATTCACGTCTGGACCCGACCAATACGGTTTCCAGTTCATTTGCGAACAATAAATTAATCGATACGGAGTCGGTCAGGAATGGGATTGCCGGGAAGGAGGGTGTTGCCTCAATCATAAGCTATTCGGGCAATAAGGTAATCTCCGCCTATTCTCCGTTAAGCTATCGCAGCCTCAGGTGGACCACCATCTCGGAGATAGGCGAGGCCGAGGTCAATTCCACCACCGATTCATTACTGAGAATGTCGTTGATAGCGCTGGCCATAGTGGTCGTGGTGGTGGGGGCGGTAGGCTTCCTGGTCAGCACACTGATTGCCAGACCGCTGCTCTCACTGGTGCCTATCGCCATGGCTGTTGCCGAGGGTGATGTCAGCCAGGAAGTTAAGGTAAAAACCAAAGACGAGGTGGGGAAAGTCGCGCGGGCGTTCTCACAGGTGATTGCTTATATGAAGGAGATGGCCGCTTCAGCTGACAAGTTGGCCGTAGGCGACCTCAGCGTTCAAATCGAGCCGAAGTCGGAGAATGATGCGCTGAGCAAATCGTTCATTCAGGTCGTGCAGAACCTCAGGGATCTGAGTTCGACCGTGGAGAAAATAACTGGAGCTGCAGTCGAGGGGAATCTGGATGAGAGGGGAGATGTCAACAAATTCAACGGTGACTACGCCAGGATCGTTACAGGGATCAACGATACTCTGGATGCGCTCATCCGCCCGCTGCGCCTGGCCGCCATCTATATCGACAATATTGCCAGGGGCATCAAGCAAAATCACATCGATGAAGCCTACAGCGGTGAGTATAAGACGATTATAAACAACTTAAATCAGTGCGTTACCGCCTTCGATGCCCTGGTAGAAGAGATGCTCATGATAATCGAGGCCGCCCGGGAGGGCAGGCTGGACCAGCGCGCCAATGCCGAAAGGTGTGAGGGCGTCTACAAGAAGATTCTGCTGGGGTTCAACAGCACATTGGATTCCATTACTATCCCCCTTGCCGAATCATCCGGCGTATTGTACAAGGAAGCTGAATACGACCTGACTACCAAGGTAGTCGGCGAGTATAAAGGCGACTTGGGTAAATTCAAAAACGCTTTGAATGATGCTCTTGACAATCAGATCAATATAGTTATGGAGCTGAAAAAAGTTTCCCAGGAGCTGGATAATTCCAGCAGCAGGCTGACCGGTGTTGCCGAGCAAGCGGGGCAGTTGACGCAGCATATCGAAAGGTCCAGCCAGCAGGTAGCGCAGGGAGCTTCCGACCAGGCCCAATCCATGCAGGATTCATTGAAAGCGGTCGAGCAGCTATCTCAGGCCATTGAGCAGATCGCCAAGGGCGCCCAGGAACAGGCCCGCATGATTGAGAAGAATGTCCAGGTGGTAAACCAGGTATCGGAGGCCATTAAGGAAATAACTTCCAATGCACAGCGCGCTACCGACGGTGCAAAGGCTACTGCCGATTCTGCAGCCAAGGGCGCCGAAATGTCGCAAAACATGGTTAAGGGCATGGAGAAAATCAAGCTTACCATGGGCCAGGTGTCTGAGAAGATCAACGGGCTGGGCAGCCGGTCCAAGGAAATAGGCAAAATAGTCTCTGCTATAGATGATATAGCCGACCAGACCAATCTGCTGGCGCTCAATGCCGCGGTTGAAGCGGCCAGGGCTGGGGAACAGGGGCGCGGATTTGCAGTTGTGGCCGATGAAGTGAGGAAACTGGCGGAGCGGGCATCCACGTCGACCAAGGAAATCGAAGGGCTGATCAACGGCATACAGGACGGGGTTATCGAGACTGTATCCGCCATGGCCAAGGGGATAAAGGAGGTCGACGGCGGATATAAACTGGCTAACATGGCCGGTGGTGCTCTTGAGGAGATATTGGAGCGGTCACGGGAAATGGGTACCCGTGTACAGCAAATTTCCGGTGTAGCAGAGCAACTCAATAAGATGAGTGTTGAGATGGTCATGCTGGGGGACAGCATCAGTTCCATCGTGGAAGAAAATACGGCCGCTACTGAGCAGATGGCGGCTACAGCTAAACATGTTTCCAAATCGGTTGAGGAGGTTGCCGGTGTTGCCGAAGAGAATAGCGCTGCCACTGAAAGCGTGTCCGAGGCGGCCAAAGAGATCAGCGGCCAGGTGCAACAGGTCGTCGAGGCAGGCGGCGCGTTATCACAGATGGCTGAAGCCTTCAAACGGCTGGTGGAAAAATACAGGCTTAACGGTAATGGACACAAGGTGGCTTCGGGTGTTGGCGCAAGCGTGAAGGCGGGGCCGGCGGCGTCAAAAGCCTCCATAAAAAATTAAGATAACGTTGACGCCTGAATCAGGGAGCCTGGTGGGGCGTTGCGCTATAGCAGGCCCAGCATAGTATCTCGCAGTCCGAGGGAGTATCAAGGTATTTCCCGCTGACACTGCGGGCTTGCCAGCTGCCATTTTCCTCCCTTCCTCTGGCTTCCCAATTTATAGGTCTGGTGCAAGGGTTCCTGCTGTGGTCATGCGCAAGGTGGGGGCACCCGCATTTTCCGTGAGATCGGTTCCAGGCCTGAGAAACGACGGATTCGGAAAATGACATAATCAACCTCCTCCCACAACACTTATGGTTCAAGTATAACAAGTGTTGTCAATCGGGTGGTGAATTATGCACAGCCGTATTTGAGCACACTTTTAGTACGATGCTATAATCTGTGCTGAATCCTTCAGGAAGTTAAACTTATATGTTTGAAAAACTCGAATCACAGGAAAAACGCTACGATGAGTTGAACGAGCTGATCTCCCAACCCGAAGTATATAATGACTTTCAGCGAGTTCAAACCCTGTCACAGGAGCGCGCCCGCTTTGAGGAGACGGTCACTAAATACAAGCAATACAAATCGGTCCTCAAGTCGATCGACGATACCCAATCCATGATCGATGGGGGCCTGGAACCAGACATGCTCTCCATGGCCAAAGACGAGTTGACCGGGCTGAAGGAAACGCAGGTAAAACTGGTGGAGGAACTGAGGATAGCCCTCATACCCAGGGATGAGAACGAAGATAAAGATGCTATCGTGGAGATCAGGGCTGGGACGGGTGGAGACGAGGCGACCCTGTTTGCTTCGGATTTATACCGCATGTATTTCCGCTACGCCCAGGTAAAAGGCTGGCAGATCGAGATCATCGACAGCAACCAGAACGAGGCAGGCGGTTTCAAAGAGGTGATCTTCGAGGTCAAAGGCAAAGGCGCCTACGGACATCTTAAATACGAGCGGGGTGTGCACCGGGTGCAACGTGTACCCGTCACTGAGTCTTCCGGCAGGATTCATACCTCTACCGCGACCGTGGCGGTGCTGCCGGAGGTTGAGGACATAGATATCCAGGTAAACCCCGAAGATTTAAGGATCGATATATTCCGTAGCGGTGGGGCCGGGGGACAGAATGTCAACAAGCTCAGCACCGCAGTGCGTATCACACACATTCCCACCGGTATCGTAGCCATCTGCCAGGATGAAAGATCGCAACTGCGCAACAAGACCAAGGCCATGGCTGTGCTTCGCTCCAGGCTTTACGATATCCAGCAGAGGAAGCAGCAGGATGAGGTGACGGAGGAAAGGCGGTCGCAGATCGGGAGCGGCGAGAGGTCCGAGAAGATACGCACATATAATTTCCCGCAGGATAGGCTGACCGACCACCGCATCAACCTTTCGCTGCACGGGCTGCAGAAGATACTGGACGGAGACCTTGACAAGCTTATAGACGCGTTGGCCAGCGAGGAGCAGTCCAGACATCTCCAGGAAACCGCGCCGTGACCATTGCGGACGCGCTCCGTAGATCTACCTCCAAATTAAAACAGCAGGGCATTGACGAGGCCTCAGACGAAGCCAGAGTCCTGCTCTGCCATGCACTGAACCTGAATTCCGCACAGATTTTCTCACAGGTGGACAGAATCCTTAGCGCTTCCGAGATCGATTGCTTCGAACGCCTTGTCGAGCGCAGAATAAGGAGGGAACCGACGGCCTATATAACCGGGCATAAGGAATTTTACGGCCTGGACTTATACGTGGATGACCGGGTGCTTATTCCCAGGCCTGAAACTGAGATACTTGTTGAAGAGGCCATTAAATTCGGACATGCCTGGGTCAAGCGGAATGGGAAGGCTTCGCTGATAGCGGATATTGGGACCGGCTCAGGGGCCATTGCTATCAGCCTCGCCTTAAACCTGCCCGGGTCACACGTTTACGCCGTCGATATCTCCGAAAAGGCACTGGAAGTGGCGGCGATCAATGTTGAGCGCTACCGGCTCAAAGGCAGTGTATCGCTAATCCACGGCAATTTACTGGAGCAAATATCCGAAAAGATGGGCATCATTACTGCCAATCTACCGTATATAGCCAGGTCGGACGTGAGAGGTCTGCCGGAAGAGGTTTTCAAATATGAGCCGGGGGTGGCCCTGGAAGGCGGCTTCAAGGGCAGTGAATTGATTAATAGGCTGATTGTGCAATCAGTCGATAAGGTGGCCCCCGGGGGTGTGCTCTTCCTGGAGATTGGAATGGGGCAGGCCGATAGTGTAGTGAAGCTGATAACATCGGCATGGCCCGGGGCACATATATCTATAACAAGCGACCTGTCCGGCATTGATAGAGTCATAAAAGTTCAAAACCCGTTTTGACAACGATATACCTTTCTTGTAAAATTCCCGATTGGTTAATTTTGTTAACTAAATCTCAAAACAGAGGTGAATTGCTACCATGAACATGATCGTTTGCTGTAAACAGGTACTCGATCCCGAGGCAGCTCCCTCCACTTTCAAACTCGACGCTGCCAATAACAGGATGGTCCAACCCCCCGAAATCAAACCCGTGGTAAACCCCTATGACGAACAGGCAGTTGAGGCCGCACTGCGCATCAAGGATAAAGACAAGGCCGCCAACAAGATTACCATCATTTCCCTGGGCAACAACCTTGCACGTGATGTTGTAAAGAAACCGCTCTCCATGGGCGCCGATGAGCTTATACTGCTTGAAGACCCTGCGTTTGAAGGCGGCGACAGCTTTGCAGTCGCCAGCGCGCTTGCAGCAGCCATCAAGAAAGTCGGGCAATTCGACCTCATCTTTTGCGGCAGGCAGGAATCGGAATGGGACGATGGTCAGGTAGGTTCCGGCCTGGCCGAGCTGCTCGGCATTCCCAGCGTTACCATTGCCAAGAAAGCCGAAGTCATGGACGGCGGCAAAGTCAAGGTTGAAAGGATAGTAGCCGACGGCTACCAGGTGCTGGAGGTCAGCACCCCGGCCCTCATCACCGTCAGCAACGAGCTTGGCGAAGCCCGCTATGCCACATTGAAAGGCATTATGGCCGCCAGCAAAAAGCAGCCTGTAGTCTGGAAACCGGCCGATATCGGCATGGATGCCGGCAAAGTCGGCGCTGCTGCCAGAAAATCCAAGATAGTCAAGCTGTTCCAGCCCGTGAAAGAAGGCAAATGCGATATAGTCAGCGCCGATTCACCGGCAGAAGCAGCCTCCCTGCTCGCACAGAAACTGCGCGAGAACAAGGTCATTTAACGATATACTCAGGATAAATATAGGAGGATACAATGGCTGATAATAAAGGTATTCTGGTTGTCGGTGAAGTTGCTGAAGGTAAATTACTCCCGATTACTGCTGAAATACTCGGCGCCGGAAGGCGTCTTGCAGACGAACTGAAAGAGCAGGTTACCTGCATTTTGATAGGTGAGAAGATCGGCGATGCCGGTAAGGCCGCTGTTGCAGCCGGCGCAGACAAAGTCCTGGTGGCCGATAATGCCCAACTGAAAGCTTACGAGAACGGCATCTATATGCAGGTAATGGAGAAGGCAGTGGCCGAGGTCGCCCCGAGGATCATCCTCATGGGCCAGTCTGCAAACGGTCGTGACCTTGCTCCGAGGCTGGCATTCAAACTGGGCGTCGGCGCCGTTATGGACTGCCTCGAACTCGCTATCGACCCCGCCACCAAATCTATGCATTGCACCCGCCCGGTTTACGGCGGCAATGCCAAGGCCATATTTACTTCCGAGGGTTTCCCCCAGATAGCCACCGTCAGGGTAAAGGCAAGCTCGCCCATAGCCCCGGATGCGGGCAGAGCCGGTGACGTTATAGCCTTCGCAGTGGCGCTGGACGCCGCCAAGATAAAAGCCAAAGTGCTTGAGACCGTCAAAGAAGAAGTCGCAGGCATTAAGATCGAGGACGCCACTGTAGTCATCGCAGGCGGCCGCGGAGTGGGTGGACCCGAGCCGTTCCAGAAAGAGCTGGCTGAGCTGGCCAAGGTACTCAAGGGCGCCGTTGGAGCGTCCAGGCCCCCGTGCGATAACAAATGGGTCCCTGACTCCATCCAGGTCGGGCTTACCGGGAAGATCATAGCCCCCGAACTCTACATCGCAATTGGCATCTCCGGTTCGAGCCAGCATATGTCCGGCTGCTCCGGCGCCAAGTGCATCGTGGCCATCAACAAAGACCCCGAGGCCAACATCTTCAAAGAAGCCCGCTTCGGCGTGGTCGGCGATTGGAAGGTCATGGTTCCGGCCTTCACAGCCAAGGTAAAAGAACTGGTCCAGTAGTCATTGACTGGTTAATGAGGAATAAAAGAGCCCCACGCAAATTGCGTGGGGCTCTTGATTTGCCCGGGCAATATTTATTGTTGAGCGGCGGCTTTATGCTGGGCGATGATCTTCTGGGCTGTGAGCGCTGGCACCGCCTCGTAGTGGCTGAACTCAATGGCAAATGTGCCCCTGCCCTGCGTCATGGAACGCAGGTCGATAGCGTAGCGTAATACTTCGGCAAGTGGTACCTGTGCCTGGATGACGTTCGTGCCCTGGTTGGGGTTCATACCGCTCACGCGGGCGCGCTTGGTATTGAGGTCGCCGATAATATCCCCGGTATATGAGTCCGGCACTGTGACCGTGATATTCATGATCGGCTCGAGTAATACCGGCGACGCATCGTTCATTCCCTTTTTGAAGGCCTGTGCGGCTGCGATTTTAAAGGCCATTTCCGAAGAATCTACCGGGTGGAAACTGCCGTCGTAGAGCGTGACCCGCATATCAACGGCCGGGAACCCGGCAATTACGCCCTCGACGCGTGCTTCTTTGATGCCTTTGTCGACGGCTGGTATATAGTTCCTGGGTACGGAGCCGCCCACTACCTTTGACTCGAATTCGAAACCACTACCCGGTGGCAATGGTTCCATACGGATAAGCACATGGCCGAACTGGCCGTGCCCGCCGGTCTGCTTCTTATGCTTGTATTCAGCCTCGACAGGGACAGTGATAGTTTCTTTGAAGGGAACCCTGGGCACATCCAGATTGACGTCCACGCCGAATTTGCGCTGCATCCTGCTGGCGGCGATCTCAAGGTGAGTATCGCCCATGCCGCCCAGGGTAAGTTCACCCGTATCTGCTTCGCGCTGCACTTTTAAACTGGGGTCTTCTTCACATATCCTGGCAAGTCCCGAACTCATCTTATCGAGGTCGGCTTTGGATTTAGGATGAACAGCCTTGCTCAGGATGGGCGCAGGGAAATCGATGGAGGCCAGTTTAAACGCATGTTCCTTGACGCCCAGTGTGTCGCCTGTAAACGTGTTGAACAGTTTTACGACCAACCCGATATCGCCGGTGCCCACCTGTGTGACTGACTCCTGGCCTTTGCCCTTGGGCATCGATACCTGTCCGACCCTTTCTATTGCGCCCTTATTTACGTTCCATACCTGTGAGTTGCTGGATACGACGCCCGAATAAACGCGGAAGAAGCTTATTTTGCCCACGTGCGGGTCAGTAGTCGTCTTGAATACCAGGGCCGTAAGGGGTGAATCCACTGCCGGTTTGACCGACTCCTCGGCGCCCGAGGCATTGGCCGCTTTGATGGGACCGGCGGCAACCGGTGAGGGCAGGTAATCTACGATGGCGTCCAGTAGTCCCACCGCCCCGTTGTTGGTGAGGCCGGAGCCGGCCAGAACCGGGATGACCTTGCCCTGCCGCGTCGATTCCGCCAGGCATTTATAGATCTCTTCGATGGTGGTTTCAGTGCCGTCGAGGTATCTGGTCATTATTTCATCATCGATCTCCACCACTGCTTCGATGAGCTTCTCCCTGGCGCTGTCGATATCCGCAGCCATGTCTGCCGGTACTTCGATTTCCTTGAGTGGTGAGCCGGCAAAGGCTTTTTTGGTGATGACATCGATTACGCCTTTAAAGCTCTTTTGAGAGCCGATGGGTATCTGTATAGGGAGGCATCTGGCGCTTAGCTTGCTTTGAATCTGGTCGAGCGTGGATGCGAAGTTGGCGTTTTCACGGTCCATTTTGTTAATAATAATGAGGCGCGGGGTATTGTTTTTGGAAGTGTAATTCCAGACCTGTTCTGTTCCGACTTCCACTCCGGAGGCGGCGCAGACCAGGATAACGGCGCCTTCGCACACCCTCAAAGCCGACCTTACTTCACCCACGAAATCCGGGTAGCCCGGGGTGTCGATGATATTTATCTTGTTATTCTTCCAGGATACCGGCAGTATGGTCAGGTTGATACTGATCTGGTGTTTGATCTCATCGGGATCGTAGTCGGAGGCGGTGGTCCCATCGGCGACATTCCCCATGCGGGTGATGGCGCCGGCATCGAAGAGCATGGCTTCGGCCAGGGAGGTTTTGCCGGAACCGGAATGGGATAGGAGGGCTACATTGCGGATCTTGTCAGGACTAGATTGCTGCATATGATTACCTCTATTATTAATCGGTCGGCAGGAAATACAATAGGCCATTGTAGCAGTGTATGAGTGTAACCGTCAAGGTTTTTAGATTGTTAGGGATGTGCGAAAGTCACTGAATAATGGAAAAAGGCGACAACTCCTATCGTTTGCAAGATGATCGACCTGGCTGATGGGGATTCAGGACGTTGCGCAAATCCTCCCTATAATGGGTGACCATCTCTATTGTCACTCATATCTCAATAACTGTATAATATATTTTGGTCACCGCACAATTTTTCCGACATACACAACGATTTAACTACAATACAGCCTCGAAAAAGCGTGTTCTTATCTGCGGGATAACAATAAAAATATAGAGAGGAGCTTCTATGATTAGATCAAGATTATGTGACCTGGTTGGGATCAAATATCCTATTATACAGGCCGGAATGGGCCCCTTCAGCAACAACAATCTTTGTGTTGCTGCAGCAAACGCAGGTGTCCTCGGACTGCTTTCTACAAGCGGCGTTTTTGACAAAGAGATTCAGCCATGGATTTACAAAGCCTTTGTGGAAACCGCAGGCGCAAATTTCGATGACGATATAGCTACCGTCATGGAAAAGGTGCTGAAACGGACAACCAATCTAGTCAAAGACAAGGGCGGTATTTTCGGCATCAACGTGATGGTCTCAGCGGAAGTTCTAAAATATTCGCACGTCATAATTGATACGGCCATCAGGGTTCGCGAAGAGAACCCTGATATGAAGAAGCATTTCAAAGTGATTTTTACGTCCGCCGGCGACCCTCTTGGCTGGAAAGACAAAATAAAGGGAGCAGGATTTACATGGATGCACGTTGTTCCATCTGTCAAGGGAGCTTTGCGCTGTAAGAAAGCTGGTGTTGACGTGATAGTAGCTTCCGGCCATGAAGGCGGTTTCCATACCTCGTGGGAGCCGGTCCACTCAATGATTCTGCTTCCAGCCGTGGTTGAGACAGCGTCCGACAAGGAGACTTTGGTTGTCGGCGCCGGTGGGTTCTGCGATGGCAAGACATTGGCGGCTGCATTGGTTATGGGTGCAGACGGCGCACAGATGGGGACCCGCTTTCTGGCAACACAGGAGAGTGATTTCCATCAGATTTGGAAAGAGGGGGTTGTGGCTGCAGGCGACCGGGCAACCCTTGTGGCGCGCGGCTTTGTCGGGCCTGCCCGGTGGCTAAAGACACCCCGCAGCACTGAACATGCCAAAAATACCCTCCAGAAATCACCCGGCGTTTTCCTCGGTACTCCCGATGATTTTACCACGATGGACATGTCTTTGATTAAGTTTGAGATAGAATCAATAAAAGCTGTCTTCGAAGGAAATAAGGAAAAAGCGCTCATGGCTGCCGGTGAAGCGGCTCAGCGAATTAAAGATATGCCCAAAGTCAACGATATGGTGCAGGAAATTGTCAGGGAAACGGAAGCCATTCTGAGGGATGTTCCAAAGCTTTTAGCCTAGACTTTTAGGCCACATTATTCTGGTAAGAAAAGCCGATGCAAAAGCCATCGGCTTTTCTTTCCCCAAGAGAATTAACTGGCAGTTCCTTTTCGCTACTTTTTATCCAGCAGCTGGTAACATTTTCTATGAGGTA